>Ga0181398_1000101_pt1 | contig 23455 bp, 46 predicted proteins | sample 21SPOviralmetaG_FD_130127 | JGI IMG/M metagenome (GOLD analysis project Ga0181398, IMG submission 130127) | Marine viral communities from the oligotrophic San Pedro Time Series (SPOT) site, San Pedro Channel, CA, USA - 21 SPOT_SRF_2011-04-29 | ecosystem: Environmental > Aquatic > Marine > Strait...
AGTAAAGTATCATTAGAAAAAGATTTAGAGAATGCCTATTGTACTGTATCATATCAATCAACTGTCTGTATAGATTCAATTATGGCAGGTGTACCTAGTTTTTGTGCAAATGAATCAATGAGTTTACCAGTATCATTAACAGACTTATCACAAATAAAAGATCCATTATATTGTGGCGAAAGACAAGAATGGATTGATTCATTATTAGCCAATCAATTTACAATGTCAGAAATCGAAGACGGAACGGCGTGGAAATATGTTAGTAACACATAAGATAGCTTGGGACCAATGTTTGTCTAATCAAATATGGCCTGCCATAGAAAAAGGTTGGAAAGATGAAGATAGACCTATACATTTCTTTTGGGGTTTAGCAGGACAAAATAGAAAACATATTATAGAGTGTAATGAAAAGAATGAAGAGTGGTGGTATGTAGATGTTGGTTATATTACTGAACAAATTACCAGATATCCTGTACCTAAAATTAATGATTACGATAAAACATATTTTAGAATTGTAAAAGGTGGTATTCATACTGTAGATGGTGTACCAGGATCCACAGAAAGAATACAAAAGTTAGAAAGTCAAGGTATAGATGTACACTTCAAAGGGTGGGGAGATGGCGAACATATATTATTATGTCCTTCATCACCAACTGTAACTATGCAAATAAATGGTATAACACAAAATCAATGGGTAGAAGAAGTAACGAGTGAGATAAAAGCTTATACAAATAGACCAATAAAATTTAGAAATAAACCTAGACCAGAAAATGAATGGTGGGGAACTGATATAAAAGATGATTTAAAAAACTGTCATTGTTTGGTAACTAATATGTCATTGTCAGCCATAGACGCAATACTAAATCAAACACCAATAGTAACACACAAAAATAATGTTGCCTCTGTATTATCAGATAGTATAAGAAATATAGAACAACCATTTAAACCTAGTAGAAAACAAGTACAACCATGGCTAAATATGTTATCACAAAATCAATTTACTTTGTCAGAGATAGCTGATGGCACAGCATACATAGTATTAAATGAAAATAAGATATTATAAAGATATTAATGGTGCAAGATGGATAGGTTTCGGCCTAGCTATGTTGTCTGTCTTTATTTTATCTAGTGCGAATATATCTACTCAATGGGTAGGTTGGTTATTAAGTGTAGTTGCCTGTATGATGTGGGTCTATTTTGGTTATAAAGATAGAGATTGGCCTAGAACTTTGATGGAGTTTATGTATTTAATTTTTAGTATGAGGGCAATGTATAATTGGTTGATAGTATGAATTTTGCTTGTGTTTGTTATGGTCAAAAATATTCTGTAGAGTATGTACAAAAACTCTATAACATGGTGCAAAGAAACACCACAGTAGACCATAAATTTTATGTGTTTACAGATCATGTAAAAATGGAAAAAATGGTAGAAGGAAATATCATTGTAAAACAATTTCCTATGTTAGACTTACAAGGTTGGTGGAATAAAATGCAACTGTTTCATCCAGGTATTTTAGAAGGTGATACTTTGTATATGGATTTAGATGTAGTTATAACAGATAATATTGATTGTTTCTTTACATATAAACCAGAGGCTGATTTTGTAGGTATGAATGACTTTAATCCATTATCAGGTCAGTTTAATTCTAGTGTAATGAGGTTTAAACCTGAGGTAATGAAAGATAAGTTATGGCAGCCATTTATAGACGATAGACCAAAATACTTTAAAATGTTTGGAGATCAGGTGGCTATATCAGACTTGATAAAGAAAGAATCTGAAACATTTCCAGACGAGTGGACACAAAGCTATAAATGGTATGATAGAAAAGGTGAGAGATACCATAAATCAACTTGGACGTTTGAACATAATGGCGAATCGAAAGTTACCATATTCCACGGATCACCAAATCCACATGAATCCGACAAGGAATGGATCAAAAATCACTGGAAATAACACTTTCCTAGCTGTGTCCAGGTGTCGCACCTAAATAAACCATTGATTTATAAGGGTTTTTTATTATAAAAAAGTTAAAAAAAGGCTTGCAAACCTCAGCGTTTTCATGTATAGTATAGATATGTTAACGAAAAAAGGCACACTACATCTGGTTTATGCCAGAGAATATTACGATAGTGAAGAAAAATACGATCCTTATTTCTTCTCTTATCATACAATTTTTAGAAACTTACCGTTATCACAACTTAATAGATTAAATTCTAAATCTCTTAAAGAGAAAGTAAAAGCTTTCTGTGATAAGAACTACAAAGAAACTGCTAGTAACTTTACAGGTACTAGTAAAGTTGAAATGATAAGTGGTGATGAATACTATAGAACATACGGTGAAGTTTATGATCTATCAGGTTATCCTGATGACAACCATTTACATAACGATTATGGTCAATTTTACAAAAGACAATTTTTTAAATACGATTTTGATAAAGAACTAACACAACAAGTTATAAAGGAGAATACTGTACGATGAATTTATTAGACTATGCTAACTTTAAATTAGATGATTACGAGCCAAGTAATTTTAGAGAGTTACTTGTTAAAGAAGCTACGAATGCTTACAAAGCATATACGGAGGGAAGGGTGGTTGAAATGGTAAATAATGTACCAGTAGAAACCTCAGTATCAACAGTAGTTGAATATTTTAGTGAAGCATTAAGTCAGATGGATAGAACACATGAAGTTTTTGAAGACATTAATTATACTACAATAATGGATGATTTAATGTTGTATGTAGATGAAAACAATATTGCTCTAAAAAAACATAATAACAAAACAATACATTAAGGATAATATGAAATATAACGAAGATAAAATAGTAAAAGAAATCGGAGATTACATCAAAGGTACTTATGGTGAACACTATAGTACAACAAAAGATGGTTTCCAAGTACAAGATATGTTAAGACAATTAGGTATTGCAAATGATTTTTGCCATGCCAATGCAATTAAATATCTTTGTAGATATGGTAAAAAAGGCGGTAAGAACCGTAAAGACTTATTAAAGGCTGTACACTACATTGTGCTTTTAATGAGTGGTGACGATAGTAAATAACAAAAGGAGAACACTATGATAATTAATGTAGGTGATACAATAGAAGATAACAGAGGCAGACAAGGTGAGATTGTCAATATAGGTATTGCAACCGAAAGAACCGATATAGCTGCTGAGAATGATACAAGTTTGAATGCTCAAACATATGATACAGAGTTAGGTTATACAGGTGCAATAACATTTGGTAGTAACTGGTGCTATTTTGAACAGATTGAGAAAATAGTAAAAAGAAAACAAGACGATACGGAGTAAATTATGATACAAGAAATAGCAACAATAGATGTGATTAACCTGGCTTTAAAAGATTTAAACGAGGGTAAAGTCGATGTGGCAAAAGAAACATTGACTAACTACAGAGATAAAATTCAACACCAAGTAGATGAGTTTGATAAATGGGCTGAAACACAATCAGACATAGATACTCAGATTTCACTAGATTTAGAGGGAAACTAGGTGTACTTAGACCTTAGAACAGCTACGATTCGCTACTCCAGCGCCATCCTAGACGCTTTTTTCCTGCCGAAAAGCAGTAAAATCAACGTTTTTTTAAGGCTTGACATTTTAAACGATTTATGGTAGGATATAAGAATATATTAACAACGAAAGGAAAACACTATGCAAAAATCAGAATTTAGATACAACCAAGACACTTTATTTGCCGAATTTCAAGTGGCAAAAGATAAAGATATTAAGTTATCTAAAAAGAAATCTGAACACGATCAATTTAAAAACCGTGTACAGTTTTGTAAGGATCACATTTCATTAAGACAGGTGAATCCAGAAGTTTACGAACACTTAGATGTAAACTTTACAAATTTATTAGAGGCGTATTCAGCCCCTAATCCTAGAGACCATTTCTATCTAAAGGTATTTGGTAAAACATATGCTGAGAAAATGGCTGAACAAGAGGCTGAAGATATATCAGTTAACGATAAAGAATAATGGCTATTATATACACAAATAATTCTAGTGGTGCTATTCGTAGGTTGAAATCTAAAAAACCTACGAAGAGTTACTTAGAAGCTCTTGTTAAACATATCAAGTGGTTGAGATCAAAAGGTTTCAATGTAAATGATAATGGCAAGATTATACTATCTAAGAGAAAAACTGTTATGAGTTTAGGTGTATCATATGTAGATCAACCAAAAGAAGAAGTAAAAACAAATGCGTTTATGGGTAACGGTAAACAAATATCTTGGAAAGAAAAACAAGAAAGATTAGAAATCAGTAAACAATACTCTATAGCGCCAGCTTACAACAAAGGCCCTTACATGGTAGTTGCTAAAGAAGATATCAAAACGGCCGGGAGAAAAGTTTAATGTTACATAAGATAAGTGATTTTTGTAAAAAGATTGATGGTATAAAAAAACTTAGTGATGATTTATACAATATAAAGTATAATAATCCAAAAACTGAGGCAAGAGATAAAGAAATCGATAACTTAATACAAGATATACAATCACAATGTTTAATAATTTCAAAAGACACAATGCCATATGATAAGTAAAAAGATTATAATTTTATTATCAACACTACTTATTGCTAGTGGTTGTGCGAATAGATCACAAACAGGTGCTGTATTAGGTGGTGCAACCACAACAGCAGCTTGTGTACAAATGCAAGTAAACGATCCATATCTAATAGCTACTTGTGCTATAGTTGGTTCTTTTGCAGGTGCAGAAATTATGTACAATTCAGATTATGATGTACACAATGCCGTATTCGTAGACCATTTAAATACGGCGCCAGGTTACGGTCAGAGTTATACAAACTGGTACAATGGCAAAACAGGTAATAGTGGTATTATCAAAGTAAATAGAAGTTACTTAAAGGGTCCAATCAAGTGTAAAGATTATACAGCTACTGTAGATATTACAAACAACTGGCCTCTTTTAGGTATTGGTGGTGTTAATAGAAAAGAAGTATTTGGTACTGCTTGTCAAACACCAGACGGACAATGGTTTGAAGGATAATATGAAATACAACGATAGAATTAGAGAATACTCAAAAGGCATATACACAGCAGGTAAAATTGTGGCTATAACAATTATAATAGGTTTTATAGTTGCGTGGTCGTTTAGTGCATATGGTGAGGAACAAGTTTATACAAAAATTAAAACAATAGAACCTGCCGAAGTAAACGGACAATATTGTTTTGTTAAGATAACTATAAAAGAAGTTAATGATGAAGTTATCAAAGAAGAAATTTTAGAGTGTGCCGATGGCAAAAAAGGTATCGATACACCAGGATATTGGGAGCTATTTGCTCAATACTACTATAGAGATGTTAATACACCAGATTATTGCAGATACTATAGTCGTTCCAATCATGCTTTCAAGTCGTTTGGGAAAGTATGTTTAATGATAAACGGTGAATGGGAGGTACAATGATTAAGAATATAATCATAATAGCTCTTGTAATTACTATATTATATGATGTGTCCAGCGATGACGCTTGGACATGGGTTCAATCCACGCTTGACTTTTTGCAAGAAGTAGTATATAGTATGAATGGGAGTGTAAAGTAAATGAATAAAATGTTAAAAAATATAACTTTAGTCGTTACTGCTTTGGCTTTAGGTGCTTGTTCAACTAACACCTACAAGATTAAAAGTGAGAATGGTAAAGTTTTAAATAAAGTTCCTGAATGGTACATGGCTGATATTGCAGAAAAGAAAGCCTGTGATCTCAAAATCTTTGATACAAAAGATAATGAAAAGCAATGTATATTCGGTGTAGCAACGGCAGTATCGCCAGACCTACAGCTCGCAATTGAAAAGGCTAAGATGTTAGCTAAATCTGAATTAGCAGATATTATCAAAGGCGAAATGAATAAACAATCAAAACAATTCATCACAGAGTTGGGTAAAACAGAAACTAAGACGGTTGTAACCGAAGTAGAATCTACCTTAATTAATATAATTAAGAATACTCCTGTGAGAGGTTATGAAATCTTTGAACAAGATGTAACATTAACTGATAAGGGTTACTACCGTGCATGGGTAGGGTTAAGATTACCATTAGGTGATTTTAATAAGATGTATGACTATAATATTGACCAGGCTGTTGACGCCCACAATATAAAGTTACAATCTGATAATGCTTATAATGAATTGTTATCAAAAGTAGATGATGGAAAAAATGAAAATACAAATATACAGTAAACCAAACTGTGTCTATTGTAATAAGGCAAAGGCCTTAGTAAAAGGCCTTAACTTAGAATACGAAGAATTAATGTTTGGTAAAGACTTTAGTTCACCTGAAGAATTATATGAGGCCATTGGTAAAAAAGTTAGAACAATGCCTCAGATTAAGATTGAAGGAGAATTAGTTGGTGGTTATAACCAATTGGTAGAATACTTTGTAGAAAAAGGTAAAGTTAATTATCAAGGTCAGATTATAAATGAGTGATGAAGACGCTAAAATTATACAGTTTCCTACTAATAGGATTACTAGGCCTGTAGAGCGACCTGATTCAAAAGAAGATGTACAATTTAAAAGAAGAATTGAAAAATAACAAACTAAAAAGTTTATCGAAACAACAGTTGACGATTTGTCATTGGATTTAATTAGGAGATTTGTGAGTTTAGCAGTTAAAACAAATAATGTAAATTTCTTAAAAGACTTGGCTCTTTTAGTTGATGTTATGAGAGGATTATTGTACAGAGATTTTGGATTAAATCATCCAGCACAAAGATTAATTGATAAAATGGTTCAGGTTGTACCATCGAATGGTCAAAATGCAGCCAAGATTGATTACTCTAGTGTGTTGGAGTTTAAGAAAAAGTCATCTAAGCCCTTAAATGAAGATATACAAAATGAATTAAATGATTTATATAATGGGTCAGATATGTTTGAGTCTGATATGGACTTAGATGATTAAAAGAATTGCAAACGCAATCGCCGTCGCCGGTTGTAAAATAGTTAACGTGAAAGGAGTTAAACACAATGTTTAATTTTTTATTTAATAATAAAGGAGATAAAGTTATGGCAAGAGCTAAACTATCAAAAACTGAAAAGGTAAGAAACCTTTTCTCAACAGGTAAAAATGTTACCTGGAAATCACTAAGATCAACATTTGATCTTAGATCACCAGCTGCAATGGTTGGTAAATTAAGAAACGAAGGAATGATGATTTATGAAAATCGTGGTTCTAACGGCGTTTCTTACAGAGTAGGTACACCATCAAAAGCTATTATAGCTGCTGGTATTACTGCTGTGTTCGGTAAACAAGTAGGTTACTCAGCGTAACTAATTCTAAGGGGGCGGCCTTGTGTCGCCCCTTTTCCTATGCCAGATAATCATTTAAGAAATATTAGAGCGTTACTAGAAAACGCAAAAGAATTTAAAGTCAGCCGTAAGGTTGATACATACGAATATGAATCATTAGAAAAAATGATATTAGACGACCAAATTAGATATAGTGAAATATTAGAACTGTTTACAGATAGCATATATAGGGAATGGTTTTATAAAAGAAACTTTGATGATAATAGACCAATGAAGATAACAAAATATTCCGAATTATGATACTAGTAGATTTAAACCAAGTATTGATCTCTAACTTAATGGCACAGACTAGAGGTCAGGCAGAACCAAATAAAGATATGATAAGACACATGGTCTTAAATTCTATCAGAGGTTTTAATACAAAGTTTAAATCAGAATATGGTATACAAGTGTTATGCTCAGACGCAGCTAATCCTTGGAGAAGAGATATATTTCCACACTACAAACACAGTAGACGAAAAGGTAGAGAAACCAGCTCTGTAGATTGGGAAAATATATTTAATATTATTACAGAGATTAAAAATGAAATTAAAGAGAACTTTCCTTACAAAGTATTACATATTGAGAAGTGTGAAGCTGATGATATTATTGCTACTTTGGTCAAGCATTATCATAATGATAAAGTAATGATAATTTCAGGCGATAAAGATTTTATACAACTACAAAAACATGAGAATGTAAAACAATATTCACCAATACAAAAAAAGTATGTAGGTGAAGATGAAAACCCTATAACGTATTTACATGAACAGATTATAAAAGGTGATAGATCAGATGGTATACCAAATATATTATCACCAGACGATGTGTTTACAACTGAAGCTAAACAATCACCAATAACTAAAAAAAGATTGGCAGAGTGGTCCAATATGGAAAGAATACCATTAGGTTCTGAAACTCTTAAAAATTATGAGAGAAATAAGACACTAATTGACTTGACACAAATACCAGAACCACTAGAAAATGAGATTATAAATACTTATAATAACTATGAGATAAGAGATAGATCAAAACTATTCAATTATTTTATGGAAAAGAAACTAAAATCATTGATTGAGAATATTAATGACTTTTGAAATATATGCATATGGAGTAAATAATGGCACAAAACCCAAATTTAATACCTAAAAAAAATATGGAAGCTTTAGCTGCTACGGCAGGTAGTGGTGATCCTTTTTTTAGCGAAATCTTTACAAAGGTTAATAACGCCAAAGATAAACCAAAGAAAATTGCTGTCTTAAAACAATACGATTCACAACCATTGAGAATGGTATTGAAAGGCGCTTTTGATCCTAAAATAGAATGGGATTTACCAGAAGGAATACCACCTTACATGGCCAACGAGGCGCCAGCTGGTACTGAACATACTATACTAAAGGGTGAAGCGAAAAGATTGTACCACTTTATTAAAGGTGCGGACAAAACCCTATCTAAGACAAGAAAAGAAACTTTGTTTATCCAAGTTTTGGAAGGTCTTCACAAAGACGAGGCCGAGTTATTAATTAATGTTAAAGATAAGAAACTTAATAAGGTTTATAAGGGTCTTACCGAATCGGTTGTCAAAGAAGCCTTCGGTTGGGACGAAAACTTTACAAAACCAACAAAATAAGACATTTTAAGGGGGCTGCGACATAATGCCCCCTTCTAAATCGTTGAATCCTCTCACTTTTTTAATCAAATTAGCTGTTGACTTTCTCTCAGGAATGGTGTATATTATACATATATTAACCAAAAGGGAGATTATATTATGAAGAAATTTGTTATGTTTGTTATTGTTATGCAAGCCTTGTTATGGTTTGGATTATCATCGATAGCAAAAGCAAATACAAATGATTATAATACGGCTGTTATAGGTCATATTATATCACAAAAAATGCAAGGTGTGAATGTTGACACCTCTGTATTAGAGTTTGAAATGCAGAAATTAATTTACAACTATACGTTAGAAATGACCAATGTTTTACAAAAACATTTACCGTCAATACTTGATAGTTTATCAGCTCAGATAAGAGTTATGAGTGATAGTGAATATAAATGTGCATTGTTAAAAGATAGTAAAATTAAAGATAAAGAATGTAACTAAGGGAGTAATGATGGCAAAAAAGAAAATTAATAAATCAGATAAATTGCCTGGCATACCTTTTCATTATGAGTTTTATATGGTTTATTGGGAGGATATACAGAGCGATTCAGGTTGGCGTACTCTAAAAGAGATACAAAAATCTAAACCAGCTATATGTGTATCAACAGGTTGGCTAGTTAGAAACGATTCGAAAGTACACGTTTTGATGAGTGATTATAACTATGATGACCACGGCGAACTGTCAGATGGTGGTAATACAACTGTCATACCGACAAAAAATGTTATTGAGAAGTTTTTAATCAAAGGTTTATAAACCAGGGAGATATATTATGAGTAACGTGAGGAAGAAGTCCAAAGAACTAGATCATCATTTAAAACATGAGATCAAAAAGATACCTGATATTTTAAATAATTTTTTAGAGGGTAAAGAAAAGAAAATAGTCTATTATACAGGCCAATTTCAAAAAGATGTGTTAGATAATTTTACACCAAAACAATCAGAAAAGATATTTGATGGTGTACAAAAGTTTTCAGACAATGTAATATTTGTACAAAAAAGATTACAGAGTTTTACCTGTGCAGAGGGAGATACCTGGTCAGGTTATGATTATATAGCGGTGAGGAGATAATTATGAGTTTTATGAATAAAGTATCAATAGTCTTTAAAACACTTATGTTTGTTTTTGTATTATCAGCTTGTACGGCTGTTGTTTATGCATACCATTTACAAGGTGAAAAACAAATAGAAACATTAGAAGAATTTGAAGTACAAAAACCTGATTTTGAACATAGTAGCAATCAGACGTTTTTAGATAGTGTAAATATGTGTGTAGATTATATTTACCATACAACAACTGATATTATGCCTGTCAATAGAGAACTATTATTAGCTCAGGCAGCCTTAGAAAGTGGTTGGGGTACAAGTAGATTTGCCTTAGAGGGTAAGAATTTATTTGGTATTCGTACATACGATTTAAGAGAACCACATATGTTACCATGGAAAGATAAACCTAAAAAATGGGGTGTAAAAGTATTCTTCCATGAATGTGATAGTGTCCAGAACTATATGGATATACTAAATAATGGATCAGCATTTGAAGAATATAGAAAATTAAAACATGAAGGCGAGAATGATCCTTTTATTTTAATTACAACATTAGGTGCCTATGCTTCAGACGCAAATTACTTTGTAAAAGTTAAGAGTATTATTAAGAAAATAAGATCAGAGTATAAATTAAACTACATTAAATAGGACAATCTATGTTTACAATATTAATTACATTTCTATCAGCTATTTCTATATCTGTTATAGCAGCTGGTTACTCCATAGTAGGATTAGCCACACTATTTGCAGGTGCAGTAGTACCTATCATTGCTATGGGTAGTGCATTAGAAGTAGGTAAACTAGTAGCCGCCAGTTGGTTGTATAATAACTGGCGTAATGAACTAGTACCTAAGACCATAAAACTATATCTTACATTTGCAGTTATAGTATTAATCTTTATAACATCAATGGGTATATTTGGTTTTCTATCAAAGGCACACCTAGACCAAGTGCAACCAGTATCATCTAACAATATTAAAATTGAATTGATTGATAAACAAATAGACCAACAACAAATTATTATAGACAGATCACAAAGTACATTAACTCTATTAGATAGTGCATTAGAAAAATATGTAGATATGGAGTATGTGACCAGAGGTCTAAAGGAAAGAGAAAAACAAAAGCCTGAAAGAGAGGCTTTGAATTTGGCAATCAATAATGCAATTGATGAGATATCAAAATTATCAGACCAAAAAGGTGAGTTACAATTAGCACAAGATAAGATAGAAGCTGAAGTAGGACCAATCAAATACGTTGCAGAATTAATTTATGGTGATGAGGCACAAGATCAGTTTGACAATGCTGTAAGGTGGGTAATAATAGTATTGATATTTGTATTTGACCCTTTAGCAGTATTGTTATTGATAGCGGCCAACATATCGTTGAGAACTAGAAACGAAGAAAAAGAAGAGATTAAAAATACCAAAAAGGTAAACCTAACTAAAGAATTAGCAAAAGAAAAGGCCAAAAGTGCCAAGCTCAGAAAAAAAGAACGTGATTATAAGGGATTTGTCAGAAAACTAGGTGCCAAAGAACTAAAAGACCTGGATCCTGATGAAATAAAACTCAAATTAGACCAAATAATGGACTGGAATGAGAAATCTAAGCAACCATAGGCTTGACAACTAGTGAGGAGTAGTATATAATGAATGATATGTTTGATAAACCAACTGAAAGTCTAAAAGATAGACGAATCAAAAATGCAGAAACAGCCTGTAGAGATTCTAAGACCGATTGGTCAAAGAACTATTGGTTTAATGTGTTTGCTAAATTATGTAAGATGTATGACCGTGAGGATTACTTCAGGAAGACGATAAATTAATGAATGTATTTTATGTAGATAAACATCCAGTAAGAGCTGCTGAACAAATGATTGACAAACACGTTGTCAAAATGATTTTAGAATCAGCACAACTATTGTCAACTTGCCACCGTGTACAAGACGGTACTGAATACTATGGCAAGACAGCCAATGGTAGAAAGATCAAAAGGTGGACACACCCTAATCCAAATTTAGAACCATTACTATACAAAGCAGGTTGGGTAAAACATCCTAGTACAATATGGTTATTTGAATCTGCTTATAACTATATGTGGCTATACAAACATATGATGGCTTTGAATGAAGAATATAAAAAAAGATATAATCATACAAAGAATCATGTAACGATTGATAAACTTGGTGAAGTTTTAAAACAACCACCAAAAAATGCTAAATATAATGTGATTGCAACAGAACCAAAACCAGCAATGCCAGAATATTGTAAGATACCTGGTGACGCAGTTGCTAGTTATAGAAAGTATTATATTATGGAGAAACGAAGATTTGCAACCTGGAAAAGTCCAGCTGTAATGCCAGAATGGTACAAAGAAGGAGTTAATAATGGCTGATTTAAGAAAAGAAACAATTGAGGGATTAAAATCTCACGCTAAAGGTCACATTGATAAACATAAAGTCAATGTAGAAGTATTAATGCAAAAAGCAGTAGGTATAGGTGAACACGGAGATGTCCTTACCGAAATAGAAAAAGAATTAAAAGTTATCGCTGAGTATGATGACCAATTAGAAATGTTAAACAAGTATTTTTAATGCCAATTTACACATTTGAAGATAGTAAGACAGGTCAAGTCTATGATGATATGATGTCTATTTCTGAAAAGGAGACTTTTCTTAAAAAGAATAAACACATAAAACAATTAGTTACAAGAATAAATATATCTAGTGGTGTTGTTGGTATGGGTGATATGAAAAGTGATAATGGTTGGAAAGAAATGCAGAGTAGAATTGCAGAAGCACATCCAGCCTCAGAGTTTGCTAAACAACATGGTAAGAGGTCTATAAAAGACGTTAAGACACAGCAAGTGGTAGAAAAACACCGTAAAAGACAAGCACAAAGGAAAAAGTAATGGCAGATATACCAGATTATATGCGAGGTTTTGATTTAGAGCAGGATTGGGGAATGACGCCTGTTTCAAAACCAGCTGAAACAACAGAAACAAAAGTTGATGTTGATATGTCGGCAGTTAAAGCTAATGGTTTAGAAATTGCTAAAATTAAATCAGATGTAACTGATGTCAAATCAATGATGAATGAGATAATGCAGATAGTGGCTGAAAAAGAAACTATAACAAATGAAATCTCAGACGAAGAAACACAAAAGAGATTCAAAGATATAGAAAAAATTGTATTGCCGTTTTTGTACAATCTATCTAAATCTGAAGAACCTTATATACATTGGCCTAACAGAGGACCAATTATTAAGGCACAGATAGAAAACATATTAAAATTAACAAGAGGTAAATAAAATGCAAGCAAATTATGATAAATGCTTAAAGACTATTTTACACCATGAAGGTGGTTATGTAAACCACCCTAAAGATCCAGGTGGAGAAACTAATTTAGGTGTAACTAAAAGAGTATATGAAGAGTTTGGTGGTACAAAAGATATGAAAGACTTAACAGTTGAAGACGTAGCACCGATTTACAAAAAAGGCTATTGGGATAAAATGAAAGGTGATGAACTACCAAATGGTTTAGACCTTTGCGTTTTTGACTTTGGTGTCAATGCAGGTCCAGGCCGAAGTGCGAAGTATCTACAGACAATGATTGGTACAGTTGCAGATGGTGGTATCGGTCCTAATACATTAGCAAAACTAAAAGAGTATGTTGACGCTAAAGGATTAGAAAGATGTATTGAAGACTTCCAAGGTGCAAGACAAACTTATTATGAAGATTTAAGTACATTTGCTACATTTGGTAAAGGTTGGACAAGACGAGTAGATGAAACTACTGAATTAGCCTTGTCAATGATTAGCTGAGAAACAGAACCGTTTAAGTCGGATAGAGATTATTTAAACGATTTGTACGCTAAAAAAGGTATATAATGAATTACACAATTGAAAATCATATAGGGGTGTTTGATGATGTTATGTCTTACGAACAATGTTTTGACATTATCAAATACTTCGATGATCTTTCAATGCTTAATAAAACCACAACCAGAACTGAGGACGAAAATGTATCTGGTATGGATAAAGATAATAAATTATATCATTTAGACTTTACACCAAATCAAGTTTACTATAATAGCAATATCAAAATTTTAGATAACTTTAATAATGCAGTTGATATGTGTTATCAATTGTATAGAAAAAAATACCACGCATTAGATAACTTAGGTCAACATAGACTATCACACGAAGTTAAAATACAAAAGACAAGTCCTGGTGAAGGCTATCATGTATGGCATTGTGAACACGCCAACGTAACCACAGGTAGAAGATTGTTATTAGTTATGTTATATTTAAACGATGTACCAAATGGCGGTGAAACAGAGTTTTTATATCAACACAAAAGAATAGAACCAAAGAGAGGTAGAATGGTAATTGTACCTTCTGGTTTTACACATACTCATAGGGGCAATCCACCACTCGATGATAACAAGTATATGGTAAACGGTTGGGTAGAATTTGTAGAATAAAGCTTGACAATCCAAGCGGAAAGTGATATAGTAGATACATTATGACAAATAAATTTAAATTTATAGACTTAGACAAGACCAATTTACCTCAAACAAAAGGTAAAAATATTAATGGTATGCGATTTTATGATATTGATGGCAAGGCATATCCCTCTGTAACAACAGTATTAGGCCACAAAAAAGGTAAAGAACTCCAGAAATGGAGAGAATCAATTGGTGAAGATGTTGCCAAATGGGAGATGAATAGAGCTTCTCGTAGAGGTAAATCTACACATAACTTAGTTGAAGAATACATCAAAGGCGAAACACCAAGTGAGAGATCAGTATTACCATTAGGTTTATTTAAACTATTAAAACCTTATGTAGATCAAATTCAAAATGTACATTGTTTAGAAACAATCATGTACAGTAAAAAATTAACTATTGCAGGTCAAGTTGATTGTATTGCAGAATACAATGGTAAACTATCAGTAATAGATTTTAAGACAGCTAACAAGTATAGAGAAGAAGGTTGGATTGAAAATTACTTTATGCAGACAACTGCCTATGCAATAATGTATGAAGAATTATACGGTACACCTATCGAACAGATTGTAATATTGATTGCTTCTGAGGACGGAACTTCTCAGGCATTCGTTAAGAACAAAGCAGACTATATAGAAAAACTAGGCAAAACAATACAAGAATTTTATAAATATTTAGAAGAAAAGAAGTAATTATAAAGGGGTAATATGACTAAAATAATAGCCCTCATTTTCTCTGTATTTTTATTTGCTTGTGCTTTTTCATTTGAGTCAAGAGCTGACCATAAGTCAACAACTGAATACGATGGTTTAGAATGGTCACAGTTACCAGTTATTTGTGGTACTACAGACGCCGTAAATGAATATCTAGTACATAACGAATTTATATTAGAGAGTTTATCTGTGGGAAAAGAGAACGCTAAAGAATCAGGTCAAAGTGTTTATATGGTAAGTTACTTTATAAACGAAAAGAGAACTGAAACTATGGCAGTAATTACAGCTCCGTCAGGTACGGAAAGTTGTATGCTGTACAGATCATTTCAATTGGCTTTTCCTGGTCTTATGCTATAGGAATTCTTGTTGAAGGTAATGTGAGTAAACATTTGGGACTAGGGGGCAGTACCCTACACCTCCACCAAAATTATATGGGGGTGAACTAGGTTCGACCAATGACTAGAAAACGTGCTGGAGAGGATAGTCGGAAGACTTAAAATTTATATAAACGCAAACAATAACTTTGCTATGGCTGCCTAATTGGTAGTCGGCGTTTGGTGGTACGTGGCAACAGAAACCACCATTTACTTTTGTACTTAATTATGATATATTAATAATATGAATATTGAACTTATAGATAAAATGGGTAGTGATTTATCCATAGTCAATGCAGCTAGAGTATCCTTTTCTAAAATCAAATCACAATTTGATGAGAAAGATGAAAGACTTATAAAATATCTAGCAACTCACAATCATTGGTCCCCATTTGCTCATGCAAGTTTACAATTCAGAATAAAGGCACCAATATTTGTCGCAAGACAATTAGTAAAACATCAAGTCGGTTTAGTTTGGAACGAAGTCAGTAGAAGATATGTTGACTACGAACCTGAATTTTACATACCATTTTTATGGCGAAACAAAGCTGTAGATAAGAAACAAGGTAGTGGTAAAGACGAAATAGAATATGATGTTACAGATTTGATTACACAAGCAAAACAATTGTATAGTGATATGATAGAAAAAGGTATTGCACCAGAAATGGCAAGAATGATTTTACCTCAAAGTATGATGACAGAATGGATCTGGTCAGGTACTTTATATGCATTTGCTCGAGTTTGTCAATTAAGAAACCAAGACGATTCACAACAAGAAACAAGAATGATAACTGAACAGATGGCTAAACATTGTAGAGACCATTTTCCTGTCAGTTGGAGGTATTTAAATGAACAGTAAAGAGTTTTCTTTATTAATAGAGGGCATGGTAAGAAAAAAAAGATGTTCTTATATGGACGCAATAGTATTATATTGTGATGATAATGAAATAGATATAAGTACAGTTAAGTCTATGGTATCTAAATCACTAAAAGAAAAAATTAAAGCAGAGGCAGAAAGATTAAATATGTTAAAGTCGAAGAGAGGTGGTGTTTTACCAGTATGAGGCCTGTATTTCTTCCTAACTTTGGTTTCATACAAGATAGATTACCAAAAGATTTATTTAAATCTATAAAAAAAGAATGTAATGAAATAGAAAAACAAAAGAGAACAGAGATGATTTCTGGTCTTTCAGGTGATGGTGTACCTAAACATTATTACTTAGAAGATACAAAGACACAATTTACAAGATACTTATCGGAGGTTATATTTGAATACAATAAATATTTTAACGCTTTTAATCATATTAAGTTATTTGACAGAGATGTACCATTAAAGATTAATACACCATGGGTCAACGTACAAAAGAAACATGAGTTTATACCTAATCATACCCACGGTGGTTTGTTAAGCTATGCATTATGGGTAAAGATACCATATGATATAAAAGAAGAACTAAAGACAGGTAAATATGCCAGTACATTTGAATTTAATTACAATACAATTATGGGTACAAATTTAGATTATAGAATAGAAGTAGATAAAAGTTTTGAGGGAGAAATAATATTGTTTCCTGCTAACTTACAGCATTGTGTTTATCCTTTTGCTACAAGTGATGACAACAGAATATCTGTATCAGGAAATGTGTTTTACGATATATGATTACAGTAGGTTGGTGTCCATATAAAAGAACTGCTAAGTACTTAGACAAGTACGAATTAGAGTTTGTACATAATGTTTATTTTGAACCTGAGATGTTATCAGATTTATATAAAGATAATACAGCTTTGTTTAGCCAATGTCCGGCACATACACATTTTTTAAAATCATTTTGGGTAATTAAATCACCTGTTGATCTAACTTTAAATGTAGATAGAGAAAATGAAAGAGCAACCATAAATCAAAATCAAAAGTTTTATGACTCATTTGTTGATATGCGTTGGGGTCAATACAGTAAAACAGATAAAGCATTATGTTCATTATACTTTCAATATATGTTTGTAGCTGATGAACAAGTTTGGATGGAGCAGTATCCTGCCTTCTTACATGGTGGTGTGGATAATACTAGATTTATAAATGCAGGTTTTAACATTTACAATTGGCAAAGACCAATTGATTTCTCTTTTGAAATAATAGATGATAAGAAACCAGTAATTATTAAAAGAGGTCAACCTTTGTTTTATGTTAAATTTATTGGTGAAAAACTAAACGAAGACTTTAAATTAAAAGAGATAGAGTGGACAGATGAATTATACCAGATGAATAAGAGATGTCAACCACAAAATTGGATTAAGAAAATAAGCTGGCAATTGATGAACAAAGGCAATAGAAATAGACCTAAAAAGTTGGTTAAATAATGGAAGGATTTGATGTATTTAAAACTTATCTAGCCTTGAAGTTACATTTTACTTCAAAGTCATATGATTACCATAAATATGAGGGTAAGATAACAGCTAAATTAGATACATTTACAAAAAGAAATGATAGATACTTTTTTTATAAACTTAGTAAAAAATATAAAGCGAATCAAATTGAAGATTTTTTTGTTTCTAACTTTATTAAAAACGATAGAAATTGGGTAGGGAGCTTACTAGACAATGAAGGAGAAAATACATATAAAGACTATATCAAATATTCACAATCACTTTCTTATAATTTTCGAATGGATTGTGTACATATTAGCGATAACTTTAATGCTAATAATGTTTCTTTCGATACTGGTCTATTACCACCTAATGGACAACATCCTAGATTGTTACAATTACTTATTCAAAAGAAGATTACTTACCAGACCGCCGTTATTATCGACCACTATCTGTCGTATATTAAGAACTGGAATGTGGAGATTAAAGAAAAAGTGGTATGGCCGAAGATTGCATTTAAGATAAACAAGTTAAAAAAGTTTGTTAAGTTTAATGAAACAAAGTGTAAATTAATTATGAAAGAAGTTTTTGTTAATGGATGATAAAGAGATAAAACCTATTACTGAGAAGTTAGACGAGAAGATAGCTAAGTTAAATAGTACAAGAGTCTATAAAAAAGTTACACCAAGATATGATCTATCATGGTATATAAAATGGGCAAGTAGTATTATGTTGATTATTGCTATGATTATGACTTCAACAAATATCTTCCCTTGGAATTTATATCCTGCTATTGTAGGTATGATAGGGTGGTTAATTGTAGGATTATTATGGCATGACAGAGCATTGATTGTTTTAAATGCAATTAGTGTGGCTATCTACGCTATGGGTATTGTGAATAGTTGGTTTATACAATGATAGAATACATAGATAATTTCTTAGATGAAGATCATGCTACAATGATGTATAATACTATGAGTGGTGATGACTTTCCATGGTATATTACAACAAAGGTTGCTAAAGAAGATCAGAAACAAGATGATTATTATTTTACACATATGTTTTATTATGCCCCAGATGTAAGATCAAAATATTTTGATACATTTATAAAACCAATAACAGATAAATTAGAAGCTAAAAATCTTATTAGAGTAAAAGGTAATTTATATACAAATCAAAATAAATTCATAGAACACCCACAACACATAGATTACGATTTCAAACACAAAGGTGCCATATATTGTTTAAACACTTGTAATGGTTATACAGCCTTTAAAGGTATAAATGTAGATAGTGTATTTAATAGAATGATATTATTTGATCCTTCAGAAATACATAACAGTACTACAACAACAGATAAGTTAATAAGATTAAATATAAATTTTAATTATGAGTAAAGTATTTTGTATAGGTAATGGTGAAAGTAGAAAAGGTTTTGATTTAGAAACATTAAGACCTCACGGCAAGATTTATGGTTGTAATGCTCTGTATAGAGATTTTACACCAGATGTATTAACTGCTGTAGACCAAGGTATATGCCACGAAATATACCATTCAGGTTATAAGGGTAAAGTTTACTTTAGAAACTGGACAAAGTTGCCAGCACAAAACTATGAAATGGTTTTATATGCAGGCCTTACACAAGAGGAAATTAATTTAACAAAATCACAATGGGACGGTTTATATGAAAATGACAGAGGTAATGCTACTGAGTTTGTTATGCACGGCTCTAATATGGCTGGAATTGTAAACATAATCAGAAAAGATAAAACAAAATACAAAGAACGAATTAATAAAAGTTATGCTTATATTTCTTGGATTAGAGAAGATGATAATTCAAGTTGTATAACCGATGTAAACAAGAACGAGAGAGATAGAGGTTGGGCTTGTGGTGCAATGTCAGGATATATTGCAGTAATGAATGAGAAACCAACCGATGTATATTTGATAGGACAAGACCTGTATAGTCATACCACAAAAGTAAACAATCTATACAAGGGTACAAAGAATTATGTTACTTCCGATCACCACCCTACACCAGCTTCGAACTGGATAGACCAATGGAGTAACCTTTTTAGAGAGTTTCCTAATATCAATTTCTACAAGGTAAATCGATATAATGACGCCAGAGATGATGTAAATAGAGAGATACCAGAGTGGAAAGATATCAACAATATTAAGTATATCGATTATTCCACGCTTGACTTTTTGAGCGGAAAGTGATATATTAGAGATAATGCAAAAGAAAACTAATTACTTTCTTTTTATAGTGCAAGGAAGAGGGCTTTACCAGAGGCTCGAACTTGACAGTTTAGGGGTTGTTCCCAGGTTGCTAGACTTATCATCTAGTGGTCACACTACCGACAGGTAGAAACTGGTTGCTGGCGGATAGGAATGGAATCCGGTCGTTGGCTTGTGGGTAATTCCATAGTCCCACCTATTATGCATTTAACTATTAACTACAAGGAATTTTATGAATGTTAAACCTCATACGTTTAAATTTAGAACAGGCGATACAGACGAAAAAGGCGGATGTACTTTTATCGGTGGCTCGTGGGTTGACAAAACAACAGATGAATTATTTAAGGGAAAGAAAATAGTATTGTTCAGTTTACCTGGTGCATTTACACCAACGTGTTCAGGTGAAGAACTACCAAGTTACGATAGAATGTATAACGATTTTATTAACAAAGGTTTTGATGATGTTTATTGTGTATCAGTAAATGACGCTTTTGTTATGAATGCTTGGGCAAGAGATTTAGAAATTAAAAATGTTAAAATGATACCAGACGGCTGTGGTACATTTACAAGTAACATGGGAATGCTGGTTGCAAAACCTAAACAAGGTTTTGGCATGAGGTCTTGGAGATATGCAGCTATCGTAAATGATGGCAATGTAGAAAAGATTTTTGAAGAACCAGGTTTTAATAATTTTTCAGATGATGACGATCCGTATGTAGAGTCAACACCTGAGAATGTAATGAATTATTTAAATGCAAGCTAAAACTTGTATAAATAATAATGATACCGACAATACAGGTAACACAAATACGAAATACGATTAATACAAATACAAGGAGTAAAATATGGATTTCGAAGCATTAAAAAGTTCCTCTAGTAACTTTGACAAACTAACAAAAGCACTAGAACAAAACCTCAATCCTGAGGACCAATCTAACAAAAACAAATACCAAGACGAGAGAATCTGGAAACCTGAGATGGATAAAACAGGTAACGGCTATGCTGTACTTCGTTTTTTACCAGCTGTTGAAGGTGAAGATATGCCTTGGCAGAGAGTATGGTCTCATGCCTTCCAAGACAAAGGTGGTTGGTATATTGAAAACTCTTTAACAACACTTGGTCAAAAAGATCCTGTTAGTGAAGAGAACACTAGATTATGGAATACAGGTGTTGATAGTGATAAAGATATTGCTAGAAAGAGAAAAAGAAAACTCTCTTACTTTAGTAATGTTCTTATCGTAAGTGATCCAAAAAATCCACACAATGAGGGTAAAGTATTCTTGTTCAAGTTTGGTAAAAAAATCTTTGATAAGATTACTGAAGCAATGCAACCAGCATTTGAAGATGAATCACCAATCAACCCATTTGATTTCTGGAAAGGTGCAAACTTTAAACTGAAATTAAGAAAAGTTGATGGTTATTGGAATTATGACAAGTCTGAATTTGAGTCTGTTTCACAAATAAAAGAAAGCGATGATGAAATCAAAGCTATCTGGTCGAAACAGTATGCTCTAAAACCATTCTTAGATCCTAGCAATTTTAAGACCTATGATGAACTCAAAGAGAAACTGAATAGGGTAATTAGCGGATCGAAGAGTGCTGGAACTGTTGAGAATGTAGACCTCCCGCCTCAGATCAATAGCGCACCAGCTAAAAGTCCTGAAGTTGCTCAACCAAAGGTAGATACTAAAATTGAACTAGATGATGAAGAAGATGATACTTTGTCTTACTTTAGTAAACTAGCTAACGAAGAGTAATCTCTCCACTTCATATATGACTTTAAAGGGGCAGTAGAAATACTGTCCCTTTTTTTATTCCGAGTATATAAATATAGTATATGGCAAACGTATTAGACCCTTTAGTTGATAGGCAAGGTGGAGTAACAAAATCTGTTAGTTGGTACAGAAATGCAGTAAATTCCATAGCTAATAAGGCAACTGCTAATAAATTAATGAGTCAGAATAAGTTAATTGGTAGACCTAGTGCAGGTAGATTAAATCTATTTTTCTATGATCCTAAGTATAAGAAAACATTACCATATTACGATACGTTTCCGTTAGTGTTACCTTTAGAACCAATCAAAGGTGGTTTTATGGGTATGAATTTTCACTACTTATCGCCTGTAATGAGATTTAGATTATTACAGACTATGGATAAGTTTAAAAATAGAAATGAGTTAACATCAGCAACAAGGTTTGATGTAAACTACAATGATGTAAGAAGAATACCAATGGTAAAACCAACAATTAAAAAATATTTGTTTCAACACCTTATGTCAAACTTTTTAAGAATAGACGCACAAGAGGCTGCTATTGCAGTTTACTTGCCTGTACAACAGTTTAAGAAAAGATCAGCTAGTTTCGTTTACGGAAGAAGTAGATCAATAATAGGGAGCTAAAGATGGCAATTTTAAGAGGCGGTCGAAGAATAGGACCATTTGATATACGACTAGGTATTCCTAGAGATAGGTCACTTGATAATGTCGAAGGCGATAAACGATTAGGTAGAGTGCAAGGTGGTAATCCTGAATCTACTATTGGTCGTGTTATGGGTCAGATTGCACAAGGCGAAGGCTTTGCAAGACCAAATAGATTTATGGTTGACTTTATATTGCCAAAAGGTGTAGGTGTACAAGATATAGGACCAGATGACCAAGATTTTGGTATCATGTTTGAGGAAGAAGTACAACGAAGTACTAAAGCTGGTGAACTACAAGCAAATAAAGAAGTACAAAGAGGTCTAAGAGCATTTGTTGAAAGTGTTGATATGCCAGGTAGAAACCTTGATACAACAGATTTTAAAGTATATGGACCAAAAAGACAGATTGTAACAGGCCACAGTTTTAGTGGTGAGATTACAATGACCGTATATTGTGATAAGTATTTAAGACAAAGATCATTTTTTGAAATGTGGCAAAAGGCTGCATTTGACCAAGGTACAAACAATGTACACTTTTATGATGAGTACACAGGTGGTTTAAGAATTTATCAACTAGGTGCATTTGCTGAAAATGCCGATAGAGATAGAATATCATACGGTGTTGAATTGTTTGAGTGTTTTCCTAAAACAATAAGTGCTGTATCTTACAATCAAGGTGCAAATAACGATATACAAAGAATTTCAGTTTCATTAGCATTTAAAAGTTGGATAAATCTAACACTAGATCAAGTAGGTAATTATACTGTAGGTGGTGGATTTAAGGCACCAACTGTTACAAGC
>Ga0181398_1000103_pt1 | contig 23210 bp, 27 predicted proteins | sample 21SPOviralmetaG_FD_130127 | JGI IMG/M metagenome (GOLD analysis project Ga0181398, IMG submission 130127) | Marine viral communities from the oligotrophic San Pedro Time Series (SPOT) site, San Pedro Channel, CA, USA - 21 SPOT_SRF_2011-04-29 | ecosystem: Environmental > Aquatic > Marine > Strait...
ATTTGAAGTACATTCATTACTATAGTACATGGCTAATTTATTTAACGACGTCGTTCGACCCGTGCCTCCCACCCATCGGCCACCCGTCCAAAACTAGTATGTAGGGGGCTCCCAGTAATCGCGAGCAAAGACCGGGGCACCAAGTATCCTCAACTTGTTTTCCTGTTCCTGTACCCTCATCTCCCACGTTTGCATCAATTCTTCACGCTTGCGAACATTCGCACTCGCATTTTCAATGAAAGTGTCGTCGATACTACGCAAACGGTTGCATTCTTCCTTGTAGTCATCGTAAATCTTCTTCTCAAAGGCGGGAAGCTTTTGGAGTGTTTCGAGTGAAAGTTCATCATAGCACACGAAATCTGCGAACTTCTCCTCGTCGGTTCCAATTTCCATCACAATTGTCCGAAGACCGTTTTCTACCAGGTTTTTCCAAGTCCAGAAGTTAGCCCCAGTGACGATGGGACCACATCCAATGAGTTCCCCAGCCTCACCACCGGGAGCCCGAGAAGCGTTCTTTTCACACCATCTCCGAATAGCCAACTTCTTCCGCGACACGGTCATACGTGTGATAAGTGGTCGAGCTCGTGCTCGCTCTTTCTTCAGCTCATTTTCCCATTTCTCAATCTCTTTCCATGTCTGGTGCATATTCCTCACATAATCCAGAATATGACTTCTGACGATTTCAATCTCAGCCTCTCGGTGTGCTTCCCCTGCATTCACCGGTGAACGTACCTCGTAATCACTGTCCGAGTCATCATCACTGTCAAGTTCAGAATCATCGTCACTGTAGTAGAAGGTGTCTTCGTGGAATGGTTTGTTTCCGTTCATGTGGTCATGAACGCGTTTCATTTTATCGGCCATCTCCAGATAGAGGCCATCAGGGATCTTACTGGAGATGTCGTCGAGGCAGGCCATGAGGCTTTGAAGGTCTTCCATTTTGATTGTTTACATGAAAATTACAATATTTTGATTCTACTTAGGTGCGATCCACTTGCGAACCCCTCTCGACCAGTCAACGATTTTCTTAAGAGACCATGTCTGATCGATGTCACTGCGCGTGCGCATCTTCTTCAACCTGAACTTGACAGTTCCCTTCGCGGGTGGAACTTGGATGAAACCCTGTCTCATAGGGAGACGCTTACCATCGGAACCCATAGTCTCCAAGATGTACGGGAAATGATTCTCAAAATATGCCCAGTGAACCGTACCTCGACTCGATTTTGGGATATATTTATGAATTACACCCCAAATGAATTTCTTTACATACTCAAGACGTTCACGGGGATCTTGTGGTCCGGGTTTGACCATCCCGAGATTTACCATTAAGGCGAGCAACGACTCCATATAACAGAAATGGTGTTGAGAAAGTTCGTCGTATTGAGAAATAACGAACGCTTCTTCCATATGCTTCTTGGGAACACCTCCACGACCACCTGCATAGTTCTTGTTCTTGAACTCTTTGAACGACTGTGACACAAATCCACCAGTGGGTTGAGGATTTAAATCAGTGCTCGTCGCATTCCTCAAGCGAGGATAACATCCGTGAATTGTCCCACTCGATACTTTATATCCTTTACCCAATAAGGATTTCAATGGGATCTCGAAATCAGAATTTTCATTTTTCATCGAGTCATAAATCAGTGCAGTCTTATTCCCGTGATTAACCCGTGTCATGCCGTAATGACCGGATCCATCAGAGAATGAGTGCTCCATGAGAATATAGTCAGTACCATTACGACCCTTAGCAGCCATGGGTCGCTTTTTCATTGAAGATGTTTTACGAAACAGGAAACGAAAGTTCTTTCCAGATTCCTTCTTGATATCTTTGGCGATTCGCTCGAATAGACCCTTCTTGTGAAGATAATACTTGGCAATTTCAGAAGCATCTTCTATAGCCAGAAGGTTACTCGCTTTCTTATTCGTGAGAATTCGAGATTCAATATAATCACCTTGGTCAATTTCAGGGGTTTCACCTTTAATTTTGAGAAGTTTACTTCTCACTGAGACATTTTTGATTAACTTAATGGGGGTGAGAGACATGTTATATTATGATATTATAATTTCTAAGCCTGACTTAGGTATGGAACATGTACGAAAAATTATGGAAATAATGGATGACGAAATGTTCCCGACAAAGAGAGAATGGGCATATGTAAAAATATGCAATGAACTCAAACAAATACATTCACAATTACAAGAACTCACGAGACTTAAAGCACTGCATGCACCGGGTACAATTGACCCTTCGGCGTGTATAGAACCACGCACTTCAGCTAGGGTGGATCCGTCAGCACCACCCATATAAATTTACTCATAATCCCTGACTACTACTCCAATAGGGAAACGTGGGACACCTATAGTAGTGAGGTTTTGAAAACGTACGGTGAGCATCTTCCCCATAAATTTCTCCCTCTCACTGTATTGTTTTTCACGCTGCGCGATAGTGCCCTCGGGTCGAACCGCGAACTGGTGCCCGTCACGAGTTTCACACACCCATACAACCGAGTCGGCGTCCCGACCATGACCAGTCTTGGCACCAACAATCTCAAATTCTTCGGTTTGGAAATCCTTGAACTTGAGAAGGTAGTTGCTTCGCTGACCCACCTCATACACGCTATCCCTGTCACGGATCATGGTACCTTCATGACCCTCCCCGACATGCTGCTTATGAATGGAGGGGACATCTTCCCGCAACATGACGAGTGTCGTCTTCACGTACTCATATTGGGGGTTCTTGAGAGACTTAACTTTTTTCCATCGTTCCTCGAATGTCATGTTAAGCTTATTGAGGTCGAAGTAGTCAAAGACGTGAAACTTGAGCTTCAGGGGGTCGGTTTTGAAAGTACTCGTAAGTTCTTCAAAGTCGAGATTGGGATCAAATGCTTCACCGTCAACATATTGACCCTCTTTGAGTCCTTTACCGAGAATCTCAGTCCCGGGTACAATCTTTCCGGTCCTCGAGATACCCCCATCCTTCGATACCAAAAGACGAACACCGTCCAATTTGGGCTGAACGTAAAAGGGCTGGCTGATGTACTTTTTACGACTTTCCCATTTGTTGGCGAGCATGGGTAGGATTGTAGTAGCCTTGATATTCAAATTTTTCCACATCGTATTGGCACGTTTCACAGCACTTTCATAGCCGAGTGGAACTTCTGTCACGGATGTAGCTTCTTTGCCTCCAACCTGACCAGACGCCTTAACAATGCACCAGCATTCACCCCGCTTTTCGACCCTGATGTCGATGTAGCGCTTCTTGTTGTTTTTGTCGGTGGTAAAAATTGTGTTCATAATGTAGTAGGATGATACCCGTTGTAAATTATGAAAGAATGGAACGACTTAAGCCTCCTCCGTTAACAAATATTCCCATGAATTTGAATACGATTAGCGTTGGATTTATCATACTGGGTGTACTCGTTTTGTACAGGCGATATATCATCACTAGGAATGCCCGTGAACGATCCCGTACTTGATACATTCATCGTATCCGAGATATATGTCACGCTTCATAAATTGAGACATCTTTTCTTTGGGGATTGACGTTTCATTCTCATATAGATTCTTAATGACCGACATGATTTTTTTACACGTTTTCATTTCATCTTTTAATTCAGTATATTTACCGAAGAACCCAGATGACAGTTGATGAATGAGAACGAATGAATATTTTCCCATGAGACGCTCACTTCCACCGAGTAGCATGAAAGTTGCGGCGCTACAACATGTACCCTCTGCAATCGTGACGACGTTCACACGTGACGATTTTAGAGCATCCATCATACTCAACCCCGAAAAAACGTCACCACCATCACTGTGTATATGAACCCTGATGGTGGGTGTATATCCTGGTAGTTCGATAGCCTTTTTCAACAAGTTTACTTCGAGCTTCTTAAACTCGTCTAGGAAGTCGAGTGCATTCTCTCTATCGACTTCACCATAATAGTATATGTCACATCCATTGACGCGTACAACTTCGTGATCCTCGGTATCGGAATCGGTATCGACACTACTCATTTAACAAACTACGAAGTTTCTTTTTAACTTTTGTAACATCGGTCGGTTTTAATTTGTTACCAACTGCGAGATGATTCATCACATCAAAATCGAGTGGTTCGAGTTTATATTCTATTAAAGGGTTTAGATCCCCTGCAATCGCATATTGTCTAATTAAACTCAGTTCGTCGTGTCCCAATTTAGTAGGTTGTCTCGATTGAATGGCGCGAAGTTTATTTTGCCGCATTTTAAAATTACCATATTTGGTCCATAAACTTCCTGGTTGTATTTTAGTTGGATCGATTGGTTCACCCATATTTAGTTTCGGAACCGCCATTCCTGAGGCGATATAAAACGGCATACAATTCCAATCACCTTTGTACATCTGTGTATCGTATATATCTGATTCCGATAAAGAATCAATTATAGTACACACGTTAGCATTTTTTGAAAGTAGATAATTCCCGTGTATGACATCGCATACATGACCATGTTCGTGTATCGTTTGAGATGTATCGAACCCACCCTTGTGACACAGTATATCAATCACGATATCCTTTGATGTTTTGAAAATATCCTTTACATGGGAAAAATTTAGATAGTCGAAAAAGTTTCGTATGTTCCCGTTGCATTCAGATGCAGCGTAACTGGCATTTGGATTATCACATGCGAGAGAACATATCGCGTCAGGTGTTCTTCTAGGCACGATTATCAGTTTGAAATTGGGTATCATATGTATCGATGTAGATGTAACCACGACGGATCCATTTGTCACTTTTATTTTATTTTCGGAAACGCGGTCTATAATCTGCTTATGTCCGTGAATAGATGCATCATATCCATCTATAAAAATATGAGAAGATGTACGACCGATTAAATCCATGAATGAACTTTTTTTCTGAAAAAGCTCAGAGTGTAATTCGATTGTGTTAGATGAATCTAGAACCGTTTCCGCGATGAAAGTTTTACCACAGCCAATTTGACCACATATGAAAACGTTGTGACCCTCCTTGATATATTTTTCAAGTAAGTTAATTTCATTTTGGTGGAGCGTTGGTGGACGTGGTTTTTTTTGTGGTATAATTTTAATGAAGGAGTCCATGACCGATGAACTTACTGATCAAGCTTTAGATATTTTTTTAGAGAGTGATACAATTCAGACAAGGATACTCGAACCTGTGAAAAAGAGGGTTCTTCCTTATTTGATTTGCATTGGTATCTTTAATGTAATGTTATTCATGATGGTTGCATATCTCACACGTCGTCTTTCTAAGATTTTATAACGACATCTTCTAAATCGGAACCGTCACTTCCACCGCGGATGGCAGTCAAGTCCTTCTTTAATTCATTGGTCATTTCGTCTTCACTTATGAACATGTCTATCGGTTGAATGTGCATTATTTCTGGTTTGAAAATTCCGTTATCATCCGGGAATTGCTTTTCGAATGCCTGAATGACGAAATATGGTATTGGTGGGGACTGTTCGATGAGTTTGTCATATTCAGCACGACATGTATCTATCATAGTGGATCCATCACACGATCGTTCTTCTATCGGGAGTGTTAATTCTAAACGAATCGTTCGCGATAGTTTACCATATTGAAGCGAAGCGACGCGATTTCCTTCCATCATTTCACTTATTTTAAGAAACTGCATAATAGTCGCGATTATACCTGCGATCAAATTCAATCCACCAATCATCGCAGGCGCTGCACCTCTTATACTCGCAGGTAGTGAACTCTGTGCAAAATTTGCAGTACCGGTGATCGTAGACAAAACAATTACAGGAAGTGAAAACTGCATGTTCTGTTTCTTATAGATTAAGAAGGCGTGGTTATGCATGTACCTGTAACACGCGGAAGCTTCACCCCACGTTTTCAATATTTGCTCTTGCTGGGGAGACCACGCAAATTTATTTTTTGAACGCACTTTCTTTTCTTTGTCCATATTAAGATATGAATATTATTTTTATTGTTCATACGTTAATCTTTGTCACTTCACTCGTAGTTCCGTTTACGAGAAATGTCAAATGGCTGAAGATGTACTCGGTGATAATACCATTCATTTTCTTTCATTGGGCAATCAATGATGATACATGTGCTCTCACAATTTTAGAATCTCAGGTAACTGGTAAGGAGCAGAAAGACACATTCTTCGGGAGATTGATGAGACCTATATATAACATTGATAATGAAACATCTGATCAGGTAGTAAAATCTATATTATTCTCCCTTTGGTTTATGGTACAATTCAAACTTGGAATTATACCACGTCCCAAAATATTTTCCTAGAATATATAAATGAAGCGTAAAACCGGTGATAAGTTGATAACTGCGGCTAACGCTGCGGGGCGGTGGCTGGCATTTTTTAATTTTTCGATCGCCATGATTGTTGCGACGATCCTTTTCCTTTTGAGTATGTATTTTATATTCAGACCAAAGGAGTTTTCTAAAGACACTAAGGGTAAGATACTTAATGCAACGTGTTCTAAAGATGAGGATGATAAATGGATGTGCGATTTAGTGTATACGTACACGGTCGACGGAAAATCATTTAATGGTAATAAGAATGTAAATACGAATGAAAAGTATCGCATTGGTGAACATATACCAGTTTCATACAATCCACAAGACCCTGGTAAACATGATATTAACGTTGTCGGGACTTTTTGGGCGGGTTTATTTTTATTAATAGTGTCCATTCTCATACCCGGTATATATGGTATTATATGGTTATTCACAAGATCAGCAAGGGGTGCGGGAACTGCGTTTCTCGGATTTTCGCTCATATAGAAAAAAAATATACATCTATATAAATGAAACGTAAGAACGCGAACGCGACGGGATTGATTATTATTATCGCTCTCGTGGGTGTGATTGCATATCTCGTAACACGACCCCATGAAGTTGTTCGGGTACCTGTTCAAGTACCAATGCGTCCACCAATGCGTCAGAGAGAGCCAGTCCGCAGACGCCAACCCGAATTTAGAGACCCACCTATAAAGGACTATAAACCGGGGCACGTTCAGCAGATGGGTGTACTGTTAGGCGAGAATGACGAGACACTCCCATTATACGGAAAGGAAGTACGTGGGCGACGTGACCAGTATCATTACTATACGTCTACACCCGGACAGCAGATCTATTCGATACCTATAACACATGATGGTCGTGACTGTATGGATGATTTAGGGTGTAGGGAGTTATACGGTAATGAGAATGTTAATGTACTCGGTAAAGCTGCTTCTTATGAAGCCAAACTTTATAGAACAGATCATTTCTTTTAGAGAAATGTGATACCATACCGTGTTGTCATGAGTTTTTTAGCTCCCGGCATCGAAGGTTTACTCCACAAAAGCCACCTAGACCAAAATCCAGCCGTCTTAATTCCACTTTTAGTCCAGGTTTCACCCATACGTCCGTGGCGTGCCAGATATCTTTTCATACGCGCCGGGTCTCCGTGAATCGTATAATCCGAATACCCCTTACCTCCGAAGTCGACACGTGAACCGTCTTCGAAAGTGACCCTGTACTTTTTTTTAGGATTGGGGCTTTTCTTGAGAATAACTTTCATATATAAATACCGAATATTTAATTCTATGTTTCTACTATAGATATGGATCTCCGCAAGCCGACGATTATTCGTATCATATTTATTTCCACGATCGTGTCTATCTGTGTAGCTTTTATAATTGCAAAGATTTCTAAGTCCAGAGAAGAGAAGAGTTATAAATTCCCCGCCATGGCCAAGGAGACGTGGGATGCATTGGGTGTACCACCCAGTGAAGAAGATGGCGATGAAGATGTTCAGGAAGAAGCGCCACCACCCACAGACGATGCATTAGAAGGATATACCACTTTATAACTCCGAATCGGAAAATTCTTCATCGCTTGTAATTTCAAGTTGCACGTGATCAAGATCGGGACAGCATTGCGCAAACCCGTCATATGTAATTTTACACGATCGACAATAATACCAGATCATAGTATTTAGATAGTTGTTCACATACTTAAGTGTTTCCCGTGTACACTTATAAATGGATACTGATTTTGACAAAGTGATTTCGGACTTGCGTAACCTCCGTGAAGATGTCAGGGAAGTGAAACAGGATTACGATCTTGAATTGGAAATGTGTCGTTCAGACTTACGACAACAGTTCGGTTTTAAAATCTTGATGATGCTTTCATTCTTTCTCAACGGACTATTCATCGCATACCATGTAAAACACACATTTGTATCAGACGAACCCACAACCATCACTCCACGTCTTTTGTAAATGATATAAAGAGTTTCACCTTATCAAATGTATATGAAGCTTCTCATCAAGCGACTTTCTAATAATGCTATCATTCCTACGCGGGCTTCCCCTGGGTCCGTCGGTTATGATTTGTATAGTACTATCGATATGTATATCCCGCCAATGGAACGTGGTATCGTGAATACTGGCATTGCTGCTACTATCCCGATTGGTGTTTATGGACGCATCGCGCCTCGTTCTGGACTTGCTGTAAAGCATGGAATTCAGACCGGGGCTGGTGTCATTGACCCTGATTATACAGGTGAGTTGAAGGTGATTTTGTTTAATCAGGGAGGAGAACGTTTCGAGATTAAACAAGGGGATCGTATCGCCCAACTTATTTTGGAAAAATGTGAGACACCCCCCATTGAGGAGGTTGCAACTATTGAAGATACTGAACGCGGTACACGCGGATTTGGATCTTCTGGATAAATTTAATTCGCAAACGCTACACCGCCCATACCATCCTTAATTCTCAGGATGTTATAGTTGACAGCGTATGTTCGAACAATCGCACCGAGCCTGTTCGTGGTTCCATTGAGAACTAACTTAGCATTATCAATGCGCGAGAAGTTGAGCGAACCTGTAGGTTGCGACTTGTTCATCGTCAGACAGAATGGCCATGTAAACGTGGACGTAGTGTTCAACACGTCAGGGGCGAGTACCGAGCAGTGCATTTCGGGAACGACGTTATGGTGGTACGTCGCGCTTGTGTTTTCGAAAAGTGGTGTGCCGTTGATATACAGTGTCGAGTCGTCAAACGACCAGTTTGTAGACCACGTGGTACCGTCAGCTATAGACGAAACAACGTGCAGGGCCTTCACAGGGTGGTTGAAATACGTAAGATCCACGTCAACATCGGATGCGGACATGGGTTGATACTGGGTCTGTGTGATGAGAAGTTCATGTTCATGGTTTACGACCATTTCCCTCTCTTCTGTATCCAGGTACACATACGTACCGTATACCTTGGGTGTGCTACCGGGTGTAAACGGAACAGTCTGTCCAGCGCGACATTTAATGCGTAACTCCACCTGATGGAATTGGAGAGCGGTAAGTGGGAGAGATTTTGTCCAATCCTCGCTGAAGAAGAATGGGATCATGTAATGATCGGCGTATTGAGAAACACCTACCGCATTTTCAGGAACTTCGTCAAGTGTCACCGCACAAGAAGCCTTAGCCTGATCCTGTTTGTACAGTACGTTATGTACACCCTGGATGAAAAGAGAGTCAAGCTTGGTGACTTCCTGACCACCGATCCATAAGGAAAATTCGGTCGTAGTAGGGTCGTTCGTACTAAAGAAACCTGTAGGGCTGTCATCGGTAGCTCCGATATCGACTGCCTCTATCCAGATGTAACTGAGTAAGTCACCCTTCGTGCGTAGAGGGACAACAACTTCATTACCCCCACCAAATGTACCTACGTAATCGAGGCGTTCGGGCTTGATAGAAAAGTTGGTGTGACGTTTATAGTTCTGATGGAAAAAAGAAACCTGGGGTTCTCCGGTGATGTATACATCCTGAGCACCCTTCGATACGAGATCGATCAACGCAGCAGACATTTATTAATAAACGATATTAAAATTTTAGCTCTATAACTTACTAAGCATATGGTACAATTTCAAGTTCTCACCTGGGATGCTCGTGACGAAGATGATGATCATATTATACGAATTTTTGGCAAGACGAACAAGGGTGAATCCGTCTGTGTCACGACAAAGTTTGTACCTTATTTTTTTGTCAAAGTGCCGGGAACTATGACACCAAATTCGGTGATCCAATATGTTAAACGGACATGTCCGGACATTGTTAACATGGATGTTGTCGAAGCTAAAGACATGGAAGGGTTTCAGAATGGAGCGAAGAGTTTTTTCCTGCAAATTCATTGTCAAAATCTTGTATCAAGGCGTAATATCAGTAATCGTTTGCGTAAAAATATAACCGGACTGTCTAATAAACTAAAAATTTTCGAGGCTAATGTCGACCCTGTACTACGTCTCATGCATCGTACTGGTATTCAATCGACTGGATGGATTGATACGACCGATGTATGCGAACGCGCATACCATACAAAGGTGCAGATCGACTTACAATGCAATGATTGGAGACAACTAAAACCACATGATACGACTGATATTGCACCATTCGTAATCGCATCCGTTGATATCGAGTGTTATAGTTCTACCGGTAAGTTCCCAAGTCCCTCTGTACCTGGTGATGCCTGCTTTCAGATCGCTATTTCACTTTTACGGTTCGGCGAAGACGAACCGTATGAGAAGACGTGCTTATGCTACAAGGAGACTGACAAGAATATCGATGGATGTTCTATCGTAAGTTATAAGTCTGAGCGTGATCTCCTGATGGGGTTTAGTGAGTATATCAATGAACATGATATAGATATCATAACGGGTTGGAACATCTTTGGATTTGATTTAGAATACATTATGGAACGTGGCATGGTAAATAACTGCCCTCTCGCGTTTTATCGAATGAGTAAACTCAGGGATTATACATGCACACTCAGTCGTAAAAAATTGTCATCAAGTGCACTTGGAGATAACGAACTGAAACTCGTACCCATGCCCGGGCGATTTATTTTTGATTTGTTCCACGAAGTTAAGCGAGAGTATAAGTTAGACTCATATAAACTTAACAACGTTTCACAGATTTATTTGGGGGATCAGAAAATAGATATGGCTCCAAAGGAAATGTTCGCACGATTTATTCGAGAAGATCCAGTGGAATTACGTGAAGTTGCAGAGTATTGTATCAAAGATACACTACTGCCTCATAGGCTGATCGCCAAACTTTCAACCCTGATGAATTTACTGGAAATGGCTAAGGCTACGTGGGTTCCATTGAGTTATCTGGTTGAGAGAGGTCAGCAGATCAAGGTGTTCAGTCAGTTAACAAAAAAGGCACGTGAAATGGGGTTCAAAGTTCCCGCATATGAATATGGACATGTCGATAATACTGGTTATATTGGAGCTACTGTACTAGAGGCACAGTCAGGTGCATATTACACACCAATCACGGCCCTAGATTTCGAGGGTCTGTATCCATCTATTATGATGGCACACAATTTATGTTATTCGACGCTGGTTCGTGACAAGAAATACGACAATTTACCCGGTGTGGAATATGAACGTTTCGGTGAACATACATTCGCACAGAATGTACCAAGTATTTTACCGAGCATTCTTTCTGAGTTGAAACTGTTCAGAAAGCAGGCTAAAAAGGATATGGCGAATTCAACGGGTGCTACGAAGCAGATGTATAACGGTAAACAGCTCGCGTATAAAATTTCTATGAATTCCGTGTACGGATTTACAGGTGCCTCTAAGGGTATTCTTCCATGTGTAGCTATTGCGTCTACTACGACGATGAAAGGTCGCAACATGATTGACGATACAAAGAAATACGTTGAAACGCATTATCCCGGATCCAAAGTGAGATATGGTGACACTGACAGTGTTATGATTGAATTTGATGTAGGAAACCGTACCGGTAAGGATGCCATTGAATACAGCTGGGAATTGGGTGAAAAGGCTGCGGAAGAATGTACGAAATTATTCAAAGCTCCTAACAATCTAGAGCTTGAAAAGGTATACTGTCCTTATTTCCTATATTCGAAGAAGCGGTACGCTGCTAAACTGTGGACGAAGGGGAAGAATGGTGAGATGAACATGGATTATATTGATGTTAAGGGTTTGCAACTCGTGAGACGTGATAACACACCTCATCTCAGAGAGGTTTGTAAGGAACTTCTAGATGTCGTTCTAGATAGTAGTGATACTACAGCTCCACAAGCACTTGCCCGGAAACGGGCACTTGAATTACTTGAAGGTGACGTACCAAATGATAAGTTGATTTTAAGTCAGGGGTTGTCAGACACCTACAAAGTGAAAGGTGAAAGTGTTTCCGTGTTAAGTGAAGAGATTGGAAATATTAATCAAGCACATGTTCAGGTTGTGAGAAAAATGCGCGAAAGGCAACCTGGTTCCGAACCTCAGTCCGGTGACAGGGTACCATATATACTAATCAAGACGGATGACCCCAAGGCGCGCGCGTTTGAGAAATCCGAAGATCCTATATATGCACGGGAACATAATTTACCGATCGATTATCCTTACTATTTTCTTAACAAATTCCTTAACCCAGTATGCGACTTACTCGAACCGCTATTCGAAAACGTAAAGGATGACATCTTCGGAGAATTGCTTCTGAGGGCTAAACCACCAAAGAAAAAGGGAAAGGTCGTGACAAAGCCTGGTAATGAACAATTACTACTGAGTGATATATTTAAAAAAAAGACACCATGATAATACATGGTAGGCAGTATTACTGAGCAGATTGAAAGTCTGATACAGAAAGAAGCCCGGCGTCAGATCAATGAACGTGAGAAGGAAATTCGTGAACAGACGAAAGAACAGTCACGTGAGCAAAAGGAACAGTTTTCTGAGCGACTAAAAGAAGCTGTACATGATCACAAAGAACAGCATATCCGTACGATTCGAGAAACCGTTGACAAGTACAAAGAACAGATGAATATGTTAAAAAGTGAACATAAATCTATCGTCGCGAAACTGGAACAAGAGAAACATGACTACGTTTGTAAAGTTGTAGAAAGGGTGTCATCGTTGTACTCAATCCCGATTAAAAGCGTTCGACGCGACCTTGCACCTGAAAATGATAAGCGTTGTCTAGGTATACGTAAAAATGGTAAGTTGTGTACGAATAAGGCAATTCGTGATGGTTACTGTTGTCTCCATGTAGATGATCCGCGACCATCTACTCCTATACTTATGCCAAGAGGTCCACTAAGACATACACATCCGTTTCCATCTGGATTTGTTCAGGGATGTCCGGCATGTGAAAAAAGAGATGTTGCAAATGAATTTAGAGATTTGCCTTCTATATTTTAATATGGATAAATCAACTATTCTATTATCATCTATAAATAATTTTTACACTGTACCAGAAAATAGAGCTACGCTAATCGAACTTTTGAACAAGAGTGGAGGTATTTCTCTACGAAATCTAGAATGGTTTATTACCAATTACTCTAAGAAGCATAACCTATCATACGAAACAAATGACGGTCGGATTTTTAGTGTACACTGCGCTTATAAATCAAGTTTAGACGGGTACAGCAAAAAATTATTCGACCCGTTTTGTCGTGCAGACAAGATCGTGTACAACGTGCCGGGTACAACTGATGAAATACATACGACTGTAGCACAGTTGAACTTCATCAGGTGGTGTATCAGAAACAAGATTGTCGATTACATTCGTGTACATCACGATAGGCTTTTCAATAAGCAAGTGACATAAACCCGTTATTAAATTCAAACGTTTGATACCCAACATAATACAGGTGAAGGTTATAGACATCTGTTAATCCAGGTTTTAATTGCACATCTAGTAATGTGCGATCTGAGTTCAATTTACTAAAGTCCAAGCTTCCCGATGGTTCCACATTAATCGGATTCATCGAGAATGCATACGTGTAAATATTCCTATTAGGTCTAGATAGCCTTGTGTTGTATGGGACGATATACTTGAAATAATTGTGATCAGCGACTGGTATATTGGGTAAGTCTTGACCATTTATATAGAGTTTAGCAGTGTCTAAAACTGCCGACGAAAATGAGTTGCCGATCGAGTAGGATGTTGCAGATGAAAAATTAAACCTGTTCGACATTTGACGAGTTCTTATATTCGGGTCGGGGCGACCAGGACTTCCATGTGTATTTTCATCTTCATATGCCTGTTTTCGTAGAAACCAGAATAATGATTTGACGGGTATATCTGGGACGAGTTGTAGTTTCACCGCATTTTTACCTATGACAGTTTCCTCTGTAGGGTGTTTCTTCACTATGTCAGTGACGAATATTTGTTTATTTGTCATCAAGTATGTCCGTTCCTGTGGACTTAATGTGATTTCTTCAGTGATGATATCAAATGTATCGAGTGACAATGCATAGGAAGAATTGGTAAAAAACGTCTTTGGTCTAAACTTAATTTCAAATTCTATCTTCTGTTTGTGAATCGCGCACGTTGGAAAGTATGGCCTGTTAGGGGAATTCGACCCGTATTCATCACCTTCATATTTGCGAGAAAAGAAGAATGGAATGGGAATCATCAATGTCGACTTATACCTAGATAACGAATTATCGTTTGCGTGTGATACGTTGTCTGCCTGATTTCTGTTTATCATATACCGCTTAGTGCGTTTTTCGGATGCATCCAGATACATCTCATCGTAAATGACACCCCAATCATCGTGATATTTATCGACCTCTGTCTCATCTACACGCATAGAAATACTCTCTATAACGTGTCGACCAATCTGATCGGCTATATTAGAGTTTGATTCAACGGCTGGAAATGTCATATGTATGTACATATTTGATAACAAGTCTCCCATATTCTGGGGGTTTAGTGTAACTTTAACACTTTCACCGAACGGCCACGTGGGAGAAGACGAAGATGGTTTAGAAATTGTGACACTCTTATGATATTTTGTAAAGTTTGAATGTTGCTTCGCTGTATAATTAAAGAAGGACTGTTCAGGATCGGAGTTCAATAGGTATGTATCCTGTTGACCTATGGCATTTAGGGATAATACGGCACCTTGATCCGGACCCTGTAATCCCATACTTATCTATTGTCTATATATTTTTAATATCATTTTCCCACATTTGAAGAGGTGACGTAGACATTGTCAAATTAAGTTCGTCCCTGGAATGTTTGACTTCCATAAGCAGTGCAGCTACTCGCTCTTCCGTATAGTCAACTGTCTTGGTGTTTAGTAAATAGTCATAACTCCCATCAACTTTCGGAAACGTGTGTGATAACTCTTCTTCGAGATCTCTCTTCTTACGTCTGAAAACTACCAACGTTCCATTGATGACCATGGTAACAAATTTTGCGCGGTGATTATACATCTCAACCTTTTTCTTGAGAACATTAACCACATGGGATTTGCGTTTATTGTAGTACTCATTTCGAAGTTTGATAAAGTCCATTAGGATCATTTCAGCACTCTCATATTTGTGAATTCCCTTAGTCGGATGAAACAGATGCATGTTCGAAGTTCTGACTGTTTTTTGTAATTTCAGGTCCTTGATAAGATCTTTACCCGTGTACCCCTGAATAACAAAGTCGACATTTTCGGTTGTGCTATTATTGGTATATGAGCTGATAGTCTTCTTTTCAGTGAGTGTATCGAGATGTTCTTTATAATCCTGTGTCCAACGCCCGGGTGGAAGTTCTGTGACCCTGATAGTTTGACCGATCATGTTCCAGATACCCTCTGTGACCCACGTTTCATTTTCGTAGAATACACGACCCTTAAACCCCCTGAACCATGGCTTCATTTTTTGAATTCCTTTTCCATTAATGAAGTTGAGTATATTCGTTGAGATATCTTTGGGGTTGAACGGGGGTACATAACAACTGAAACCCGTGCCAATACCTTCTGTACCATTCACAAGAACCATCGGCAATGCTGGTACGTAAAACTCTGGTTCAATAGATCGACCGTCATCATCTAGATAATTAAGTATGGGGTCATCCTTAGGGTCGAATATCTTTCGAGCTGCACTGGTCAGTCTCGTGAAGATATACCTCGTTTGAGATGCATCTTTACCTCCCATAAGTCTCGTACCAAATTGACCACATGGTTCGAGAAGGTTGACGTTGTTCGAACCTGTATAGTCGTTCGCCAACTTGACGATCGTTTCCGCGAGAGAAACTTCGCCGTGATGGTAAGAACTCTTTTCAGCGACATACGCGGCCAGTTGTGCCACTTTCATTTCGGTGGTTAGGTTCTTCTGAAAACATGAGAACATAACTTTCCGCTGTGAAGGTTTAAGTCCGTCAGCCATATGTGCGATAGACCGCTTCAAGTCAGCGAGGCTGAAATTGACGAGATCCTTGTGTACAAAGTCGGTTATGGCCAGGTTCTTGACATGACCATACGGTACTTCAAGATCACCAGAATTCTTCGCGGTACTTTCGAGAAGCCATGTCTTCCTGTCATCCGCTTTTTTCTTATCGAATGCGAGTACGATCGATTTATCGGTCATCACATCCACATCAAACTTCACCGTGAGTTCTTGAATTTTTTTGAAATATTCACGAGCCTCTACAGATGTAGAAGTACCGAGACCCTTGTAATATTTGATGCGCCACCCATGTTTACCGTCCCCATACCAGTTTCGAAATGCTGAATCGGTGTAGAAAGATTTCGTTTCTGATCCCTTGGAAGCCTTGATGATGGGTGTCACCATACTCACCACATAGTTCAACTTTAGAAGGCTGGGCCAGAAGTAGTGGATCATGTTAAGAATGAGACCCTTGATATGACTTCCATCATTATCGGCATCTGTCATGATCATTAGACGTCCATACCGAAGTTCGGAAACGTCGGTATACTCCTTACCTTGTTGAAGTCCGAGGATCTTCTTGAGATCATTGAACTCCTGGTTAGATGTAAGTTGTGCGACTGAAACATCGCGCACATTCTTACACTTGCCTCGAAGAGGAAACACGCCATAATGATCACGGCCAACAACAGAGAGACCTGCAACTGCGAGGGTCTTTGCCGAGTCACCCTCAGTCACGATGAGTGTACACTTCCCAGATTGAGCCGTACCAGCCTTATTCGCGTCATCTAATTTAGGGATACCGGTAATCTTAGACTTTCGAGCTCCATCTGTCTTCTTGAGTTCTTTCATCTCCTTGAACTTTGAGAGTGCTGTGAGTTCATCAGCGATACCAGTCTTGAGAGCATTCTTAACGAATGTCTTGGGTAGTTCAAACTTACTCCCGAAATGTTGGGATTTAGTTGTACATTCAGACTTTACCTGACTGGAAAAGTTCGGGTTTTCGAGTGTGGCCTTTACAAAGATCGTAAAAGCATTCTTAACTTGTGGAGGTTTCAGTTTAATCTTCTTCGCCATGTCATCAATGATACCATTAGCGACAATGTTCGCCACGTGATCGACATGAGTGCCACCTTTCGTAGTGCAGATACCATTCACGAATGAAACCTGTTCCATCCCATTCTCTGCTGGCCCGATGCATACCGACCAACGGTCAGTGGTGACAGATGCAACCTGATCAACACCTTCATGCATTTTAGCATAAGCCTCAAAGTTTTGTTTTGGAAGAACTTCGCCATTGAATTTCACCTTACAGTTCTGTGTCGTACAAATGTTCGCATCCCAAACTCGTTTCTGGAAAATCTTGTAGATGGTATCTTCCATTTTGGACATTCCGAAACGTTTCCATTCAGGGGTAAAAGTAATGGCGACGGATGACGTAGCACCCGAATGTTTTTTGATTTTTGGTGGGTCGCACACAGTCATATTCTTTGACCAAGATTGGGTGTACATCTGCTTTGTCTCGTGATCCTTGATGACCACGGAGAAACCACTAGAGTAAATATTTGCCAACTTGGCACCGTAACCGTTGCGGCCACCGACAATTCTTTTTTGTGTATCGTCGTAGTTCGTACTCGTGAGGAGGTGTCCAAATACAAGTTCAGGGTTCCATAGACCCTCTTTCTCATGCATTTTTACGGAAATCCCACCAAGTGGTCCATTATTCTCGATGGTCACTGAACCCACATTCTTATCAATCGATACGGAGATTGAATTGACCTGTTTGGGATGGAGAGAGTTACGATCGATAGCATTGACGAGGATTTCGTCGAATATTTTCAAGAGGGCTGGGGAGTATTTCAAGTTCTTCTTAGTGAACTTTTGGCCATCAAGGATCCAGTAAGGTTCGGTTCCTAGATCAACTGGACCGACGTATGAGTCAGGTCTTTTGAGAATGTGTTCTATATGTGTGAGTTTTTGGACACTCTCCATACTTTCTTAGTTTTATTACAATTCAAAGCTCTAACTTAGGTTCTTTTTCTGAAAAAGTAGTCACCAAATCCAACATATACGAAATAGCACTGTCACTTGGAACGATGAGTTTGAAATCTTCTTTTGCCACGTCTTCCACAGCCCCCCCTTTCGAACCATTTATGAGCATTTTATACCTATTCGTGTCAACTCCGAGTTTTCTGGCGTGGTTATTGTCGCGAATTAACAGTTGTGTGTTTTTATGATGGAAGACTTTTGCTAGGAAATAAGCAATTTCATAGTGGGTTTTCAAATCCTTGCCTTCACACCGAGGATATATCTCATCAATCACCATACCTTCTCTCTCCAATTCCAGATAACTCTTCTCCATATACGAAGAATTTATCAACCCACCGAATGTTCTTCTGAAATTGTCTTCCAGGTTTCGGTGATAATCTTCTACAGATGTCAAACCTACAACCATTTTCAAGTAATAAGTATCTCCCCTGATTTTAGTGGTTCTGTCTGTTAACGCATAGGAAGATAACCTTCTCCAATAAGTGTCGTTGCGGTGGAGGGGGCATGTACAGTCAGGTCTCTGTGTTACACCACAAATCCCATACGCTTTTTTATTTTTATTGGAAGGCTCACAGCACAAGGTACGTTGGTGACCCCCCTTATCGCGAATCGAAAAGGTCCAGTTCGGGTGGTGACAGTTTGACATTTTATATTCGATTTCTTCCGTCATTTCGCGAGATTTACATAAGTCCATAGTCTTCGGGGCTTTCGGGGCTTTCGGGGCTTTCGGGGCTTTCGAGGCTTTCAGGGCTTTCGGGGCTTTCGGGGCTTTCGGGGCTTTCGGGGCTTTCGGCACCAATGGTTCCCTGAATTCCTCGAGTAAATCATCAATGCAATCATCAATATCCTGGTCGGTGGGATGATACAGTTTCAACACATCCGGAACCGATCGAAGTCTTTTATATGATGGGGTAAATTGGTGCCGTTCACCCCTGAACATGATATCTCGTAAACATCGGTCTGTTTTGATAGAGAAATATCGATCAGTTCCTCCCTTACTCTTACCACACTGACGCTCCTCGATATATATGTCAAAGTTGTCTGGGTTTATATATGTATTCTTACACCTCCGCTCGAAACGCAAACGTTCGATTTCCCCGAGTGTTGAAAATGTAACTCGCACTTGAAATGGGTCGACATATTCAAGTGTGATACGTAATTGCTGTGTAATATTGGGAGACATCTATTTTTCTTATAAAAATTTCTAAACTTAGGTTCTTTTAGACTTCGAGCTTCTTGATAACAGACGCTAGACAATACATGACCGGTGGTACAGAAATCGAACCGGCGGTAGTCATCATCGCTGTACGGGCTTCTTCGGGTGTATTAATTTCACCGTTTATAACCTTGGAAATGGATCCTTCCATGATCTTATCAACTGTCGTATCAATCGGTTTCACTATCATGGGGATAGCTGAAAGACCGATCAGTGTAGGGAGAAAATGGATAAATTGATTGTTGTCTAGGTTATTGTTGGAAATCATGGTAGCGGCCATATTTACGATAACCCTGATAATAGACCCTGGCCAGAATACCGACGCGAGCATTTGCCACGTAAAGGTTTCAGTCGAAATTCTCATTGTATCCATCATCTTATCCTCTTCTTCTGCGGCATTATATGCTTTTTCACCCTTATCAATCGTATCAAACATGACATACGCTGCCGCAACACAGTATGATGCAGGTAATCCCCATTCAGGGAGATATGATGTGAAGGCTTCGCCAAGTTCATTCGCGTAACCCATGTATCGCAGAGAACTTTCACGGTAAGGATCGACAGACTTGTATGCAGTTGAATAGATTTTAAATCGTTTGTTATGTTTTAGAGTTGGTGTCGGTTTACACATGGTGATAGGTCTAGCGACAGAGAACATTGTTCGTTGTTAGTAATACTCTTCTAAACTTTAAATCATATACCAACTTAAAACATATGATATTAAGAGGTGTATAATGTCTCTCGGTCTCGTCGGTCTCGGTTCTATCGGTGGCAACCTCGCCCTAAACATTCAGAAGTCCCATGAACTTAATGTATGTAATCGTTCACCTGAAAAAGTGAAGGCGGTTGTTAAAAAGTCATCCCATGTGAAGGGTTACGAAAATGTTGAAGAGATGGTTTCTGATATGAAAGAGCCTCGCACTATTATTACAGCTCTCCCACATGGAGATACGACGGATGCTATGGTGAAGAAACTAAGCTCGATGATGACGAAGGGTGACACTATCGTGGATTGTTCGAATGAATTTTACCGAACCTCGAGGAATAGAGGTGCATTCTGTCAATCCAAGGGAATTGGGTATCTCGGTACCGGTCTCTCCGGTGGTGCTGAAGGTGCTCGCCTAGGTCCCGCGCTCATGATTGGTGGACCTTCGAATGTTTTTGAAGAACATGAAGACCTCTTCAAGTCTTTTGCTAAGAGTTACGCTTACATGGGTGAAGACTATGGAGTTGGTCACTTTACCAAGATGGTACACAATGGTGTGGAGTATGGTATGCTTCAAGGTATCGCTGACGTGTACGCATTCTGTAATCAAGATGGATACTACATGGGTCAGGTGTTGAAGAGAATTGAAAGTACTGATATTCATGGCTACCTCACCAAGTCGGCGATGGATGTACTTCATGAGTACGATTTCAACAGGATTGCGGATATCGGACACATGAACAACACGGGTCTATGGTGCTCTGAAATTGGTATGGAATATCACATTCCCACTCCCACTATTAACGCCGCCGTGAATACACGTTTCACGAGCCGTACGGTTAAGGCGGTTAATACAGCCAATCATAAAAACTGCGCCATTGATTTTACAGTCGCTGTGGACGCGCTTCGGTTTGTTTTTGCAACATCCCTCCTCGAGGGATATGACCTCATGGATACTCGACACGTCTCTAATGAGAGTATCAAGCAGGCTTGGTCTTCGGGTACCATCATCGAATGTCCGATGATTGGTAAAGACTATCGCACTATTATCGAGGAGACAGCTGAAAACGCGCGAGTCATGGTGATGTACTGCGTCGCCGCGGGTATTCCGTGTCCAGCTGTACAAGCTGCACTTTCTCAGTATGATTTCATTCATGAAAAGTCGACATCTATGAAATTTATTATGGCACAGCGCAACTATTTTGGTCAGCACGAGATAATCGAGGCATGATCCCATAGATAGTCAACTTCCTTCTTTTGTAGGAAAATTTGATTGTTACCGTGTTTGATTTCCCTGAGTACGTTTTCATATGCACACCCGCCCAAGTCAAGATCCCATTTGTCATTTTCATTCATGAGAATATATTTGTCACTTGAAACCATTTTCGCGAGGTCTGCTTCTAGTTCAATACCATTGTATGTCATTTTGATTTTGCATTCTGTGGGCGCTGTACCCTTGTACTCTAACTTTCTCGCAATTTGAATTATTTCTGGTTCGATTGATCCCAATTCTTTTAAGATCTCTTCACGATTTCTGAATGTATGTTTCGCGATGATTGTTGCGAACAAAAGAACGCAATGACTTTGATACATGTCTCCTACAATCCCCACAGTATCAAAGTAATTAATTCTCTCGTTCATATCACCACTTTCATGTAACTTGATTTTGATGGATTCAAGCTTCTTTGGAGTCTGGATAAATCTCAAAACATCTTTACCGAGGTAGTGGTCGTTATACACAACTTTCAAATTATTTTCATCAATGAAATCTTTGATTCTCTCAAAATCATATTTGGAGTGGCCATGGGGTTTCTCTAGGATGTACGTCGCATCGACGAGGCCGATGTAGGGTTCCACATTTTCACAAAAGTTGTGCGTGGGGATAGACATGTACGCCACGATATTCTCGGTGTCTCTGAGGTGTTCGAGGTTCGCCACTTGCTGCCTAGAAATGGGGGTGTGAGGGCAGTCCAATTTCTTGAGAGCTGGAATGATACGGGTTCTCGCCAGGTGTCCCCTGGCGCCGAAGACTAGGCAATGGTTCATTATTATATTTTGATATTATAATAATGTTCGCTCTTCTCTGTAAACCCGTCGCTGTTCCGACGCCTAGAGGGAATATGGTTCTTCAAGCGAACGACTGTCGTATAGCATACGTGAAACCATCACAAACTCAGGAGGATAAATTCGAAATTGAGATACTGGAAGCACCACCTATTCATATAGGTGCAGGTGAAGAGAGTCGCGGATATTAACTTCTACAATTAGTATATGCTCATTCTAGCATCTAATCGAAATAAGTTTCCCATCGCACGTAATTTGGAGAAGCGTGTCAATAGGACAATCGTTCGAACAGCTGTAAACGTCATAGACAGGGTTTACAAGGATCGAGAATATGCCCGCTTCTATGTTCTTGAAACAGTTGCACGTGTTCCATACTTTTCGTTTGTATCGATTTTACATCTTTATGAAACCGTCGGGTTATGGAGAAAGGCTGACTACATAGAAACACATTTTGCGCAGACTATGAATGAATATCACCATCTTCTTATAATGGAAGATCTCGGTGGTGATAAGCGGTTTATCGACCGATTTTTTGCACAACATACGGCTTTTGCATATTACTGGATTACGTGTCTGATATATCTGTTGTCACCTTCGATGGCTTATAACCTATCAGAACAAATAGAAGAGCACGCTTATCATACATACGACGAATTTCTTAACACTCACGGTGTTATTTTATCCCTATTAAAACCTCCAGCCATAGCCACGAATTACTATGATAATGTCGATAATTTATATGACGTATTTGTGAAAGTACGAGATGACGAGGGTGAACACGTAAAGACAATGAAAAAATATCAGATGGAATTGGATGAAGTGTAATCATTTACGTATATCTAATCCTCTTTTACATGCTTCTCGAATAAGTCCACTATACCATGACATTATTTCGTCACGTGTCTTTGCCTTACTTTTAGGCAACACGTGTCGACATAAACCAAGTTCGCGATCTTTTAATGAAGTAATCGTTGGTTTCGGTTTATGCGAAAA
>Ga0181398_1000104_pt1 | contig 23166 bp, 23 predicted proteins | sample 21SPOviralmetaG_FD_130127 | JGI IMG/M metagenome (GOLD analysis project Ga0181398, IMG submission 130127) | Marine viral communities from the oligotrophic San Pedro Time Series (SPOT) site, San Pedro Channel, CA, USA - 21 SPOT_SRF_2011-04-29 | ecosystem: Environmental > Aquatic > Marine > Strait...
CTCTGAAAGAGAAGTTGAAGTATGAGGCTATGGAACTTAACTTACTGAAGAGAACCTCACATGCGAAACTTCCTATATGATTCCTAAGGTGACTCCCTTTGACGCCTACAAGTCTTATCTCGGACTGAAGAATCACTTCACGAAAGAGAAGTATGACTACCATAAGTATTGTGGTAAGAGTCGTGCAACTGTAAAATCTTTCTACAAGAGGAGAGATAGGTTTTTCTTTGAGAAACTCAGTAGGCAGAAAGATGATGTAGAAGTAATTGAATTCTTTGTCTCTAATTTTGTAGCTTGTGATGACCCACAATCACTGTGGATTGGGGAAATCATGCAGAAAGGAGAGAAGAGTTATACTGATTGGAAGAAGAGAACTCAATCACTATCATATGTTTTTAAAGAAGAGGTGGAAACCACCTTTACAGGGAAGAAATTTGATGATATGTTTGAATTTAAGGGGTTGAGTCATCCACAGATTATCAAAGAACATCTAGCAAAGAACATCTCTCTAGAAACACTTATCATTCTTGATAGGATCTTGGGTTTTAAGAAAACTTTTGATAAGAAATTGGATGATCCTGTTTGGAAATTTCTTTCCATGAGGATGGATAAATATAACACCTTCCTGAAGATTGACATCTTCAAATACAAAAAGATTTTAAAAGAACTAATAGTAGGACAATGAGTTTTTTCGATTCTGAAATCGTACAAGAAGAGATGAAAGAAATTTCAGAACTCCAAGATGAAATCTATTCTAAGGTTTTCAGTTTCTCTTCAATGGATGCTGATGATAAATTAGAACATGTCGAAATGCTTGAGAACCTGCTTAAGAAACAGAATATTCTCTATACGAGACTCTCTTTGTCTGATGATCTAGAAGCAAAAATGATGAAGGAAAATATTCTTAAGTCTGCTAAACAACTTGGTTTTCCTTCCGATGTTGATTTGGGATATGTTTTTTCAAACATGTCCGCCATCATCGACCAAATGAAAAAAGCAATACAAGAAGGGCCTTGACACTGGGTCCATTAGGACCTACACTAGACCAGGGGCTACCCAATCCCCTTTAAGCTACGGGACAAAAGCCAAATACAATCATACGAGGTAACACGATGGGATTCAACGATCTCAAGAAGCAGTCTTCTCTTGGCAGCCTTACAGCCAAGCTTGTAAAAGAAGTTGAGAAGCAAAACAATACTGGTGGAGGAGCAGATGAACGTCTGTGGAAACCAGAGATGGATAAGACTGGCAATGGATATGCAGTCATTCGATTCCTCCCCGCACCCGATGGAGAAGATCTCCCATGGGTCAAACTATTCTCCCACGCCTTCCAAGGTCCTGGTGGTTGGTACATCGAGAACTCTTTGACTACCATTGGTGGTAAAGATCCTGTCGGTGAATTGAACCGTGAACTGTGGAACAGTGGTACGGATGTGAACAAGGATATTGTTCGTAAGCAAAAGCGTAAACTCTCCTTCTACGCGAATATCTATGTTGTTCAGGACAAAGCCAATCCTCAGAACGAGGGTAAGGTCTTCCTCTACAAGTTCGGTAAGAAGATCTTTGATAAGATCATGGAAGCAATGCAACCTGAGTTTGAAGATGAGACTCCCATTAATCCCTTTGATTTCTGGCAGGGTGCTAACTTCAAACTGAAACTGAAGAAGGTTGCTGGTTACTGGAACTATGATAGTTCTGAGTTTGACCGTGTGTCTCCTCTCCTTGGCGATGATGATGCTCTGGAATCTATCTGGAAGAAAGAGTATTCACTCTCGGCTCTAGTTGCTTCCGATCAATTCAAGTCTTATGATGACTTGAAGAAGCGTATGGACTATGTCTTAGGAACTAAGAAGCGTTCAGCTCCCCAAGAAGAGACTGAGTATGATAACTACGCAGCTCAGGAGGAGAAGAAAGTATCTGAGGAAGAAGTTATGAGGAAACTTGAGGATTCTTATCAGGCATCAAAGACTACGGAACCCTCCTCGTCTTCTGATGACGATGATGACCCCATGTCCTACTTCGCTAAGTTGGCTGACAGCTGATTTGAAAATCGATATTTGATTTCATTTTCTGGGGAAAAATAATCCCCAGAATTTTTTATGCCTATTACTTTTTTTATGTGTATAATCTAATGTTATCACCCTGTACTAAGTCATCACTGACATACTGTATAGAACCCGGTTTTACTGGCATTAAGTTATCAATATCCTGAATGACTAAGTTTAGATATTCTGGTTTGATTAGATAGATATTTCTTACTTCATCTTGAATGGCGAATTCATATTCATAATTCGTTATAGATATTGTGGTATCCGATGTTGTGATTTGTGATCCAGAATCATAATAACTGACAGTATAATCACTTGGAACCTTTAGACCAGCACGAATAATAATTCTACCAAAACTATCTTTTATTTCTTTTGTTTCATAATGATGAATTTTAGAGAAGTTATCTTCTGATTCATACTTATTAAACATGTATTTGTTGAATGATTCATTGGACAGAGGCCACTCTGATTGAACATTTAAAATGTTATTACTTAAAAGTACAATCCAATCATAGTCTTGTGTCCCATAGATTTTGTAAGCGACTTGATCTGGTCTTTCGTCATCTATGACCTTATATTTTGTAAAATAAGAAAGTTCATTGAACAAGTCTTCCCTTACCTTTACCCTCTTAAAGAGATTTTTTACTCTGATGTACTCAGAGATATTCTTTTGTCCTTCCAGTCTACTAACATAATTGAAGTCTGGAATGTTTCTGAAGTAAGTTTTAGCCATTAGAATCCCATGTTGTCTTGTGTGTATTCTTCCTCTTGATCACTTCTATAGACTGGTTCAATCTCTTGGAAGGTGAGGTTTAAATCATAACCAATCATAGAACCATTAGTTTCATAAGTCATATATGAACCATCAGGTGTATAATTGATATTGATTGATGTAAGAGCACAGGGTTTAATTTTGTTCAGGAAGGGGTGTTGTGTGTATGAGGGTGTGTTACCCTGTTGTGCCTGATACATGTATTCGATGAGGAATAGATTTGGTGTTTCAAGGAAAAGATTTGTTTTGCTTGTCTTGGGTGCTGAATCTCTCTTCAGTGATTTGATGATGTTTCTACAGAGAACTGATTCACTTTCAGATCTTGGTCTTAATTTAAAACTGAAGTTAAAAGATCTGAGTGTAGGACCATTGAATAACAATTCCATATTGTTATTGATAATCTTACCAGTGGCTCTTTGAACGAAGTTGGGAGCTGATGCTGCTTGTCCTGCAAAGTAAGCCATCAATTGTTTCTTTACATCCTCATTTTTGAGAAGTTCAGAACCTGTTTTCATCACATCCATCGCTGCATCAAGTACAGCACCAGCGGGATTACCAGAGGTGGTTATTCTATTATATGCAATATTACCAGCTATCATATTCAATTCACTTAAAGTATCTGAATTCCAACTGACAGCTGTTGTATCTGAAAGACCACCAGTCATTGGAAGTTGAATTATATTCTCTGGTGTTTGAGATAGAATCTGACTCGATCTAGTTACTCTTCTATCTGTGTTTATGTAAGAACTAGCTTCAGCAGGAGTTGGCGCTTCAGCACCGGCATCAACTGGTTTGGGTGGATCTGGAAGATTCAATCCAGGAACATACTTATAGGATGTAATCTGAATGTAATCATATCCAAGGTTTGGTATTCTACCTTCTGGATATCTGAAGTATTGTGCTCCTGTAGGTTGTAATCCTGGGTCACCTGCATTAACTGATGCAATTGTTCGTAGCCTAAAATCTGATCCCCTATCAAAATCAGAAATTGCACTATTCGTTTTGGAAAATGTACTCTGATTATTAGATGAATTTGGCCCTGATGTAATTGTTTGGGGGGATGAATTGACTACATTAGATGATGACTCGTATGATTTAAGATTACTTAATCTATTAAGGTCGTTGATTTCATTCTTTGTTTCTGATTCTTTTTGTGCAATAGAAAGTATGTCTATCTTTGTTTGTTTATTTAATTTTTTGAAAGTGTCATTTCTATCATTATTTCCCTGGAATATTTTTTTAAAATAACTATCATTAAGGATAGTGACCTTATCTTGGTCAGCATCAAAACTGTAAATGGGAATGTCTGTACCAGATGAAAATCCTTCAAGACCACCTAATTTTGTACCAGTTGCAGAAACTGTGTAGTTACCTGTTTGTTTATTTCCATCAATATTAATTTCTTGATTTGATTTATTAGCAGCATCACCGAACGGACGCCTTTCTACTCTTTGGTAGACATACTCATCTCCTGTTTTTTTATTCCAGTTAGATAGGTCCGTTGCCATTTATCTCTTTTTAGATATTTAGATCGAATTTTTGATAATCTATTGACCTGAGGTCTTCAAGTTCCATTGGATATACTATATGGAGATTACTTTGTACCTCTTGCCATGTATAGTTTCTGAACTTACCCCAATGATAATTTATTCCTTTGAAACCCCATTGATTAACTTCGGTACAGGCAATGAGTGGGTATTGATCATAACGAATACGAGGAGTCTTAGGTTGATATATGAAAGTGTAGTATCTACCGACATCAGGAACAACCTCAACATCTGAAAGTCTCTCAAGGACTTCCATCATCTTGTCATCAGCATCAGTCAGACCTGCACAAACATCAATTAGATCTTCGGTTCTTAGTGTTTCGTTTTCTAGATACTGTTCCTGTTCCTCGTCCATACTGTTTGATACCTAACTCATCTTCTGTTATGATTTTGAATTCAATACCATTATCTTTGGCAAACTCAGAGACTGCGTTCCATTTTGCTATGTTAATTTCATAGACAGCTGACTCATACAGATATGATTTAGTTATTCTTCCCTTCTTTTCAGGAGGTTTAGTCTGTCTTTTGGGTTTGACTTCAATGATTTGTCTCTTGGTTTTACCATTGGATTCCTTGAATTCAACTAAGAAATCAGGGAAGTACCTGTGGACTTTACCATCAGCTGGTGACACATAGGGAACACTGAATTCTTCAGAAGCCCACTTCAATACATTAGGTTGTTTATCACACCAAGTGCAGAACTTACGTTCCCATGATGAACGACAAATGATATTATTGGGATTGCCCATGTATTTGTCTGGATTCGACGGTTTGAACTTTGACTTAATACTTTTCCCCAAAACTCACATACATAGTAATAGTAGTCAAGTGTATTTATAGATGGCTGGGGCATCACCAAATGCTTTTAGTACAGGAGCTCTAAAGAGTAAGATAATGAATCTTGCTCAGACTTCTGTTTATCAAGTAAAAATTCAACCACCACCAAATGTTCTCAGTTTTTTACAAACTGAAAGAAAATTTGATTACACTCAAAAGGGTGAGAACATGGAACTTCTTTGCCATGAAACCACTCTTCCTGGTACTTCATTCTCTACCACTGAAGTCACTAATAATTATACTGGTGTCACTGAAAGGATGGTCTATCGTAGAATGTATGACTCTACGATAGATATGACTTTCTATGTTGATAAATCATATGATGTCATTGAATTTTTTGAGGGTTGGGTTGATTATATAAGTGGTATGAATGTTGACAACCCTAATGGTGGTGATATGAGGGAGATGTATAGGAGTAATGCAGCCACATATAGAATGAATTACCCTCAGACTTATAGAACTCCGATTCATCTTACGAAGTTTGAGAAGAACCTCACAGATGCTCAATTGACATATGAATTTGTAGATGCATTCCCACTCAATGTCATCTCAATGCCTGTTTCATATGCTCAAAGTGATGTATTAAAACTAAGTGTGTCCTTTGCATACACTAGATATGTTAGATTTAGATCCAATCAAGGATTACTTAATAATTATGGTGAATTCTTTGATCCACCAGGACCTCCAGTATCATAATAAATAAACCACTGACCTCGTTATAGGATATTATGCCTTTACCTAAAATTGCTACACCAACATATGAGTTGGTATTGCCTTCTACAAAAAAGTCTATTAAATACAGACCTTTCCTAGTGAAAGAAGAAAAACTCTTGGTCCTTGCACTTGAAACCGAGGATCAGAAACAGATTACAACCGCTGTTAAGTCCGTCATTAAGAATTGTATTCAGACTAGAGGTGTGAAAGTAGAGATTCTCCCTACTTTTGATATTGAATATCTCTTCTTGAATATTAGAGGTAAATCAGTTGGTGAGGAGGTTGAGGTTAATATCATTGCACCAGATGATGGTGTTACTCAAATCCCTGTAACGATTGACATTGATGAAATTAAGGTCACTGAAAATCCAGAACACATCAAACAAATCAAACTTGATGATAAGTTGATGATGGAAATGAGATATCCATCACTAGATCAGTTCATCAAGAATAACTTTGATGTTAATGATTCTAGTTTTGATCAATCATTTGAATTGATTGCTAGTTGTGTTGATAAGATTTATAGTGAGGAAGAGGTTTGGTCTACTGATGATGTCAGTAAAAAAGAGGTGATGGATTTCCTTGAACAGATGAACTCGATTCAGTTCAAAGACATTGAAAAGTTCTTTGAGACGATGCCCAAGTTGTCTCATACATTGAATGTTACTAATCCTAAGACTAAGGTTGAGAGTGAAGTTGTTCTTGAGGGGTTGTCTAGTTTTTTCGCGTAGGTATGGCTCACATGAATCTTGAGTCATACTTTAGATTAAATTTCGCCCTGATGCAATACCATAAATATTCATTAACTGAGATTGAAAACATGATGCCTTGGGAGCGTGATGTTTATGTAGCACTTCTCCAAAATCATATTAAGGAGGAAGAGGAAAAGCAAAAGGCTAACCAATGATGAATCCTGACTCCAATAATCAAAATATTCCAAAGGGGCTTGATGATCTGCTTGGCTCTATTAGGAGTGATTCGGAAATTTTAGGGGAAGATTATGATCAAAATATCCCAAAGGGGCTTGATGACCTGCTTAGTTCCATTAGGGGGAAGTCTGAACCAGACAACTCGTCTGCGTTGGCTGTTTATGTACCAGATCAGAGAGAAGAAGATCTGGTCTCTGAACAAATTGATGAAAGAATCCTAACCCTCCTGGGTCTAGAAGACGCTATTGATATTGATTACGCAACCTATAAGACTCTTCTCAGAGAGAAGATGATGGAAGGTAGGATGGCAGACAGTAAGATGCCAACCGAAGAAACTGAGATATTAACTGAAGAGTTTAGGAGAGTAAAAGGAAATACAGGTAGATTCAAAGTTAAGAGAGAGAAGATTAACTTTGAGTCTTTTGTCGCTGATGTCAAACCACAAGAACAATCAAGACCTCAATCATCTTTACTTGCTCTTCCAGGAACTGCAGAACCTGATATTGAAGTCGGGCAGGATCCTGCAACAGGGGGAATACAAAAGTTTCTGGGTGGTATCTCAGATAGATTAGCTGAAATTGAAAAGAATCTTAGTGACATGTTGGACATGGATGCTAAGGAACTAGCCGATGAAAAGAAAGATGCGGATAAGGAAAGAGTTGTTGGTGAGAAACAAAAGAAAAGAGATAAGGAAAGTAAATTAGAGTCTGGTATTAAGGGGTTTGGGAAGAAGGTAACTGATCAAGTCACCAAACCCATAAAGGGTTTATTTGATACAATCTTGAACTTCTTTACTCAGATTTTCTTGGGTAATCTTGTCAAAAAACTCATTGAGTTCATTGATGATCCAATGTTGATTTTCAATCCACTTATCGGCATGGTAAATGGTGTTATCGATGTGATTAATAATGTTCTTGAATTTATGTTTGGTGGACTTGTTGAAAACATTAATAAGATGATTGGACCTCTAAATGGTGGTCTAACAAATCTTGAGAATACTGTTAATAGTATCTTCGGTATATTTGGTGAACAGAATGAAGAGGATAAGATTAAATTTCCTAGAATTCCAGAAGCAGAAGTTTTCCAGTTTGAACCTATAAAAAAGTTTGAACCAAAGGAAGAGAAGAAAGAAGAACCAATCAAAGGTATGACTGGTGGTGGATTAGTCACCAATCAAAAAGAAGAATCAATCAAAGGTATGACTGGTGGTGGATTGGTTACCAATCAATACGAAGTCACTAACATAAATGCATATACTGGTGGTGGTTCTATCACTGGTAGTTCTGGTCAGACCATCACAGGTATGGGTCCTGATACTCAATTGATTGCAACTCAACCAGGTGAAGTTGTTATGAGTAAGAAGGCAGTTCAATCCTATGGTGCAAACAATCTTCTGGCTATGAATAAGTCAGCTGGTGGAACCAATGTTCCAACTATGGGTACTATTCAAGGTTTCTCGGGTGGTGGGATTGTTGAACCAGTTCCATCAGGTTCTTATAAAGGACAATCAGGTCAAAAATATGGTGATCCAAGAGGTTATGGTCCACATGCAGGAATTGATATAACAGAAGATCCACCTTATGGTCAGGATCCCAAAGTTCCTGTTGTTTCTATGGCAGGTGGTAAGGTTGTACCAAGTAGTCCAAATTATCCATATCAAACTTCTGGATATACATCAAATTTAACTGTCAATCATGGTAATGGACTGATGGCGACATATCTTCATATGAAACCAGATTTAAAAGTGGGATCCTCTGTGGAGAAAGGTCAAAAAATTGGAAACTTAATTCCTTTAGGTTCGGCGAGTAATAGTTTTGCTCAAACACATTTACATCTTCAAACATATAAAGATGGAAAAGTAATCAGTCCTCTTAATGTTTTGAATGGTACGGTTCAACCTGGAAATGGAACAGATAGAGTAGAGCCTTCACCAAGTGAAGGAGCTCCAGCATTTAAAATGAATAAGAGAGGAAGACGTGTTGCTGTAGTAAAACCATCATCCAAATCAACACCAACTATTTCACCACCACCTCAAAAGGGTGGGCAGACATCTGTCCTACCTGTCCCTGGGTCTAATCAACAACAACCACCAACTAGTTCAGTATCAGCTGGACAAAAGGATGTCCCATCATTCTCCTCAAGGGACATGGGCAACGCTGAGTTTATCGTTATCAAATCCATCTATAACATTGCAGGATAATGGCAGCCTTCGCACTAATCGGACCAGCGATCAAAGCTTTAGCCTCAGGGGGAGTGAAGAAGGCAGCAATGGGTGCTGCAAAAGGTGCTGTAAAGGGTAAGGCTAAAGATTTTGTTACAGGTAAGAATCGAAAGGGTAAAGGAGGTGCTCTAGCAAAATCTGAAGGTGGTGGAGAAGAACAGGTTGAAGGTGGTAAAGGTGGTGCGATTGTTCCAACCACACCAATGGTTGGTAATTATAAAGTAGAGACATTATCAGACAAACCAGATGAGGTAGGGAAACCATCTAAGGTTAGTTATGAAGCTATCAATAATCAACTTGATAGTATCATTGGTCTTACAAATGTTCTGAAGAAAACTTCAACAGCTAAGATAAAGAATGCTGAAAACAGAAGAAAGGCTGAACGTAAAGCTAATGAGAAAGACAAGAAGAGACAGAGAGAAAGCCTACTAGAGAAAGGTGCTGGTAAGGCACTTGGGATGGCTGGTAACCTTTATGGTAAAGCCACTGAGGCATTTGACCCACTCAAGTTCTTCACTATGATTTTCCTTGGGAATCTTGTTAAGTGGTTTAATGAAGAAGGAAGTAAGATAAGTGCATTCTTGAGAACTGGTCTGGCATTATTGAACAATGCTGGCAAATTAATCAATTCTGGACTCAAAGCTTTGGGAGGAGCCTTTAAGGCAGGATTTAAATTAATTGGTAAACTTCCCAGAGCAATTCTGGGACTTGGTAAAAATGTAGGTAAGACTCTCTTTAATGTTGGTAAGAGATTAGGAAGTGCTTTTATAGGACTTGGCAAAAGATTATTTAAATTTGTAAAAGGTTTACTTGGTAGACTGAGAATACCAGGATTCCCTACACCTAAAGGACCTACACCTAAAGGACCTAGACCTAAAGGAACTACACCTAAAGGAACTACACCTAAAGGAACTACACCTAAAGGTAGAGTCAGCCCAAGAATTGGTGATAAACTGAGGAAAATGGGTCTGACTAATAATCAGATCACAGCGTATAATAATGCAAGACAAGGTGGTGCTGGTGCTACCGATGCTCTGACACAAGCAAGGAAAACTCCACCCAAGACGAAATTCAAACTTCCAGGAGGAAAAGCACTTAATGGTTTTTTGAAGAAGTTATTCGGTATCGTCAAACCATCTGAAGTTGAAAGTTTAAGGAAAGCAGGACCTGCTCTGAAAAAGGGTGGAAACTTTATGAAGGGAGCAAGGATCCCAGTTGTGGGCCCAATGATTGTATTTGCTCTCAATGCACTTGATCCTGATGTATCAATTGGAGAAGCAGCATTTAAGGCAATCGGTACTGGACTTGGTGAGTTCTTAGGTTTTGCTATTCCAATTCCTGTCCTCGGACCTCTCATCGGTGGACTAGTCGGTGAGGTGATGGGAGCTGCTGCTTACTCCCTTATTATTGAAAAGAATCCAGCGGCAGCAGGAAAGAAAATCATGGATGCCGTTACGGCTACTGGTAAATTCTTAGGACCAATATTGGATTGGGTAAAAGGTGTTGTTGTCAAATTCTTTGATGCTCTACCAAAGGTAAATTTGTTTGGTAAAGAATTCCTCAACCCATTAGTATTGACCCCTCCAATGGTACTTACTGAGGTTCCTAAAGCATTGATGAGTGCATTCTTTGGTAAGGACATGAAGAAAGGAAAGGTAGAGAAGAAGGAGACTGGAGAACCAAGTGAATCAGATAAAATGATGACAGGATCCACCACATCAGGGTCCACCCCATCAGTTTCATCTGGTGGTGAAATTAATTTTGCCAAAGAGATGATTAAGATTCATGAGGGGTCTAATATTGTTGGTGATGTTCATCAGGCATATAGGGATAGCGAGGGACTTCCAACAATTGGGTATGGTCACTTAATTATTCCTGGTGATGGTTATGATATGAATTCCAAAATTAGTCAATCAGAAGCAGATAGTTTATTTGATAAAGATTTCCAAAAACACTTAGAACAAGCAAAGGCAATACCAGGATATAATAAAGGAAATGTTCAACAAAAAGCAGCATTAATTGATCTTACTTTCAATATGGGTGGTAGTTTCTATAAAGATTTTCCCAAATTTGCTGCTGCAGTAAAGAGTGGTGATTTTCAAACTGCTGCAGCAGAAATACAGGACAGTGATTATTACAAACAGGTGGGACGTAGAGGTCCAGTGATTAGAGATCTACTTGCAGGTAAGGGTGTGAGTGCTTCTTACTTAAAAAACATAAAAGTACCTACAGGAAATAATTTATCAACAGATAGTAATGAGGGTGTTCCTATACAATCTGAGAATTTATCAACACCCTCTGATGGTTTAGAAACTACTTCAGCTGCTACACCAGCTAAGGTGTCACCATCAACATCATCTCAAACACAAATGTCAAATGGAATTGATGGTATATCACAACAACTTTCATACGAAGAATCTGGAAATACAGTGGTTATGATGCAGGCTTCTAATAATCAACAGTCACCTATGAGTTCTGGTGGTGGTGGAAAGGGAACTCCTGTAATGATGGGTTCTGGTGATGTGGTAAATAGTTACTATAAGTCACAGTTGATGGGCTTCTTATATAAACAAGGTTAATGGCAAATTCACCAGCACAAGCAGCTAATATAAAGAAGCTTCTGATTTCTTCAAATCAGGATGGTTCGAGTGCGGACATTTCTGTTATTGCTCCCGACATCAGATACTATGAGAGTGTGATGTCTAATGTTACTACCTGTTCAATGGTATTGACTGAGAGTGGTTTTTCAATGAATGGTAATGATACCGTTGCATCTAAAGGTCTTCTTGATGGTCTTCCTATTAGAGGTGGTGAAAGAGTTGATATTTCTATTGAAGATAACTATGGTAATATATTAAATCTGAAGGATGGTTTATACGTTAACAGAGTAAGAAACGCTCAACCAGGAACACAAAATGATGTATACATGTTGGACCTGTGTTCTAAGGAATATTTTGCTAATGAACAATCTAGAGTAGTACAGAGGTATGAGGGAAAGATATCTGATAATGTAATAAAGATTTTGAGAGAAGTCTTAAAGACTGACTCCACAACATTCAATATTGATTCAACAGCAATTGAATATAACTTTATTGGTAATGATAGGAAACCTTTGTATGTTTGTACTTGGTTAGCATCTAAGTCCGTACCATTGGGAACCAGTAGTGGCTCAGGTAATAGTGTAGGTGGTGCTGCAGGATACTTATTCTATCAAACCAGAGATGGGTTTCACTTCAAATCAATTGATAAAATATTTGAACAGTCACCGGTTAAGAATTTCTTATATAACAATATATCTGAAGCTCCATCTGGTGGATATGATGCGAAGATTTTATCCTACAATATTGATAGAGATGTAGATTTGAAAGAGGGTATGACTCTTGGGACCTATAACAATAGGTCAATCTTCTTTGACTTCTATTCAATGAACTACAAGGTTGTTAATTTTGATATTGGAGAACAGAAGAATAAGTTATCAACTGCTGGTAGAAAGTTTGCACCAGACCAGGTGGCAAGAGAATTTACTCAGTCACCCACTCGTTTGTTTAGTCATATTTTAGATGTTGGAACCATTCCTAGAGGGACTACATCAGATGCACAACTGAAGAACTGGAAAGATAATCCAACAGTTTCCAACTATGACGCTGAGAGAAGTATGGTTCAGTCTGTGATGAGATATAATCAGTTGTTCTCCATCCAAACTAATATCACTATTCCACTTGACTTAAGTATCAAGGCTGGTGACTTGATTACCTGTGAGTTTCCAGAACTCAAAGGATCACCTAACAAGGGATCAAACGATGAGAGTGGTGGCATATATATGGTAGCACATGTTTGTCACCGTGTGACACCAGAAGAGTCTTTTAGTAGTCTCTCTCTTGTCAGAGATTCATTCGGTAAAAACACAGGGTTTGCAAATTCATGATAGATCAAGGACTATTCAGAAAGTATTTTGTAGGTAGAGATGGATTCTACTGGTGGATAGGTCAGATTGCAGAAGAATCCTCATGGGTAGATAATAAAAGAGGTATACCATCCGAAACTAACAGAGATATACCTGGATTTGGTGAGAGATATAAAGTCCGTATTATGGGTTATCATACTGCGGTCCCATCAGAACTACCTGATGACCATCTGCCATGGGCAAGTGTGATGTATCCTGTCACAGCAGGTGGTGGAACTGCTGCTACATCTGAGACTGCCAACTTGAGACAGGGTATGTTTGTCTTTGGGTTCTTCTTAGACGGAGAAGACGGACAACAACCAGTTATCATGGGTGTAATTGGTTACAATGACTACACTGCTGTTATGGCAGAGGTTCCTGATGCTAAGTTCGTTCCATTCACTGGTCTGAACGCATCAAGGGGACAGAATGTCGCAACTTTTGCAAGAACAGTTGTACCAGATGCTGGGGATGTAGCTCCTGCCCCATCAGTAACAGCACAACCAACACCACAAGGACAAACAGAATCATCCAACGACACACAAACAAACATAGAGAACGATAGAGTTAATAATAGTCCTGATGGTCTTGCTGGTGGGAAAAAGGATGCAGCTACTCAGGTTGCAGCAGAAGAGAAACAAAAAGACAATGTAGTACCAAAACCATCTAAGTGTGACCCAATACCATTAGGTGGACTATCAACTAATATTTCTAATTTCATCAAAGATATTGAGAAGACAAGGAAAACTGCAACGGATTATAGATATGCCGCAACAAGAGGTGTAATTGATGCACAAGCAGAAATTGATTATAAAAAAGATCAGGTGACAAAACTTATAATGGGGACTATAAAATCAGCAATAAATGAAGCGGGGATATTTGCTGAAAACTTTTTAAACAAAACCATAAAAGGTCTAAATGCTTTTTTGCAACCAAATGAATCCTATGCTTTATCAACATTGTTCAATGGTACTGTTGAATATATTGTTTGTATGCTTAAACAGATCTTTAAAGCCATTGGAAGTTACATTTATGATCTGATAGATGACATTATCGGTAAAGTAATTAATGTGGCAAAATGTTTCATCAATAATTTTGTAGCAGCTGTCTTGGGAACTATCAATGGATTAATCAATTCACTTCTTGGATATGCTACTGACTTACTTACAGGAGTCATAGATTCTGTTTTTGGGGTTGCGTCAGCTACTCTTGATACAGTTGAAGGAGCATTAGATATTATGTTGGATGTCATTTCTTTCCTTACTTGTAATACGGATAAGGAATGTGATGATTACTATGTTGATGAGTGGAATATTTTAACAGGTGGAAAACAAGATACTATGAATCCTGCTGAGCTCCTCAAATCAGTTGGAGATATAAGTGAAAGGGTCAGTAATGTTGTCTATGATTTTACAAAGGGTCTTGATGGTATCGACAGTGTGATGTCTACTTTCGGCAACACTTTACAAAATTCATTAAACGATGTATTTGATGACACAACTTGTGATGTTGGACCAATTCTTTGTGGTCCTCCATCTATCGCACTTTTTGGTGGAACCGGAGCTGGATTTGCAGCTAACCCTGTACTTGATTCTAATGGTTCAATTATTGCTGTTGATGTTATCTCTATGGGTCGTGGTTACAGCCAAGGTGGTTCAGTCACAGCAAAAGTTGTTGACGCATGTGGTAATGGGAATGGTGGTGTTGTCCTTCCAATTCTAGGAACGAGTTTAAATGACCTTCTTGGTATTGGTGATGGTATTAATACTAATGGTGATTATAATGACAACCTTTTGGGAGATGGTCGGAGAGGTGTAATTGATTCTTACTGGCAGAATGTAAGATCTCAACTTGGTATAGGTCAAAGTGAGACACAAATTTCTGGTTCAACATTCAGTGGTCTTATTACAAGTGACAGACTTACACCTACTCTTACATCTTCATTAGTTGGAACCACAACAAATGTAAGTAATGTAAGTGTGGGTGGGACTACTACTGTTTTTGATTCTAATATACTTAATAGTTTGACTACTCCATCTTCATCTTTTACAGGTCTAATTTCAGGTGATAGGTATGGAGGTTTGGGAACAGAAACCACTACTGTGTCTTTGTCAACTAGTTTCACTGGAGCTTCAGGAGATCCAATCAACATAGGAATTGCAGCTGGAGTTGAAGTAAATGATAATATTGATTATACTTCACTGGCACTGGTAACTAGTAATACCATTGATAATTTAATATCCAATACTCCTACTCCTTCTACCGATACAATTGCCACAGGAATCAATACTGAAGTTACTGATGGAACTCTCGGTGTTTCTGGATTTATTATTCTTGATGGAGGTGCTGGATATATGACAAGACCAGATGGTTCGGTTGGTGGTATGAATAGAACTTGGGCCACATCTGAACAGACGAAAATTAAAAAAAGTAATGGAACTTATCTTCTTCCAATAAATCCTGGAATTGTATCAGTAGTTGAAGTTGGCGACACCATTGAGATACCTAGTGGAACCACAACTGTTAGTGGACCACTTGATAATGACACTGGTGGTGGTGAATCAATCATCGGTGGATCTCCTCATGTGATTACTACACCTGGTTTGATTACTGCACCAAAGAAATTAGAAAATTCTACTACTGAGACAGGTGATTATCCATCAAGTACTGATGGAACTTACCCAGTTATAACTTATCTTTCATCCATATATGTTGAAGACCCAGGTGTTGGGTACTCACTATCAGATGAGGTTGTAATCACCCCCAGTGAGGGAGCTACAGCTACAATTGATGTCACTGATTTAGGTGCTATCAAATCTATCAGAGTTACACAGAAGGGAGAGGGATTTAAAGTGAAACCGACAGTTTACATCAAGTCTAGAGGTGGTATTGGTGCTATATTGTCTGGTCAACTTGGCATAGATAATGTTGATGAAGAAAGTATGAGAGAACCAGGTGTGAGTGATAAAATTATTCAAGTTAACGATGTTGTGGGGGCATACTGATGTCTAATAATTCTGAAAACGGAATAAAAAAGAATCCGTATACTTATCGAAAAGGTACTTCTGACGCTGAAATTAAGTTTGGACATTGTACAGATGATAATGAAGTTGCTGCTGCTGTACTGAGGAGTGGTTATTTTCATGACCACTACATTAGTCTTGATGCGACTGGTCAAAGTCATAGAAAGGGTGGAACAATTTGTAAGTCACCAGGTTCTTTTCAAATAGACGCTGGGACTAGTGTTAAAGGTTCAGACAATGGTGTCTTTATCAAAGCTGAGAATGGTAACATCCAAATATCAGCACCAAGTGGTACTATTATTCTTGATGCTAGAAATATTTTAATTAAGGCTACCGGTGATAGTGCTGAAACTGGTAATGTTACCATAGAGGGTAATGATAAGGTCTCAATAAAAGGTAAAGGTGATGGTATCGATATTAGTGGATCTGCTTCAGTAAAGATTACTTCTGATAAACAAGTTGATGTAATTGGAAAAACAATTCTAAATCTTTATGGAAATGTCATGGACTGTGCTGATGGAAGTTCTTCAACGGCAACTCCAGGGAACCCCTTGGATCGTGCCGGTAGTAAATCAGGAGTTCCTAAGAGCCTCTCTGTTGGTGATGTAGGTCGTGAGGCTATACAGGCAGCTCTTTCTGGTTTGAGTGCTTTAACAGGACAAAATAATGAGTTCAACAACTCATTACTGGGGAGCCTAACTAGTGTATTCGGAGGTGGATGATGGAAAGTTTTAAAAATGGATTAGAGAATATTGTTTTTTATGGTGGAAGACTTCAGAATCAAAAACATATTGAATTGCCACCAGAGTGGCCAGAATTTGTAAATGAGAGTACAATTACAGTATCATTGACTTCTATTGGTAGTCATCAGGATCTTATTGTTAGAGGTCTTCAAGGAAATAAGATTACCATTCAATCAAAATCGGTTATCCCAATTGATTGTTATTATCATGTATTCGCAGAAAGAAACGAAGTAGAGAAACCATCATGAAGGTAGGAGATTTATTTGTAGGAAAACAATTAATTGTTGGTGATCCTACCCTTGCTCTGAGTGGGATAGGGAGACCACCAGTTAATCTCAGAGGTAGTGCTTATGTTGAAGCACCAATGATTGTTGGTGATGACACTAAGTTCCCTCTTCCTGAAGCTACTATGATGATTGGTAGGTGTACCAATCTTGATGCTGCAGGTCTCATTCCTGGTCTTTTTAGAATCAGAAATCTTGTTCCTGGAACTGAGACACCACAAGATGTTATCATCGGTGACCCGTCAGGACCCGTTGGTGTAACTGTGTTCTGTGGATTATCATTTTTCTCAGTTCAGGCATCATCTATTAACCTTGTAACCATTGCCAAAGTTGAAACTGCTGCTACTGTTAGTGAAACCGAAGCTATCAAAAGTGACGTTGGTGCTAAAGTTGTTGCTGGAGCACATGTAGAAGGTGGTGTCAAATCAAACCTGGCAAAAGCTGTCCACACGGCTCCTGTAGCATCACCAAGTGCTTTAGCAGTATTCCTTGACTTGTTTACTCCTAAAGGAGTCTCACTGAATAAAACGAATATAATCGCCGTCAGTAAAAAATCATTCGATATTTCTCATCCCACAAAAGAGGGTCATAGATTAAGATATGTTTGTCTTGAGGGACCTTCTGCTGAAGTATATTTCAGAGGTAAGTTGAAGGGTGAACACACCATTCATCTCCCTGATTATTGGAAGGGTTTGGTTGACCCAGACTCAATCACAGTGCAATTGACACCCATTGGATGTCGTCAGAGTCTCTACTATGAGGAGGTAGAGTGGTGTAAAACAATCAAGGTCATCAACGCTGATTGTGGGCCCGTGTGGTGTTCTTACACAGTGTTTGCTGAAAGAAAGGACACATCTAAGAACATCCCAGAGTATAAAGGCTTGACACCTTTGGATTATCCAGGTGATAATGATAATTATCTTGTCAATGATGGTAAGTGAATAAAGTTCATCAAATATTCCCACTCATAGTTTATCAAGGAACAATTGATTGTCACGAAAAGTTCAAAGAACAAAATCTAGAAACTCTCTGTGACTACTGGTTTAATGGATATGAGAATGAAAGTCCAGAGGTGTCTGGTAATATTTTTTCTCATTTAAATGACGACTACTCTATGTTTTATGAATCACTCAAAAAGTGTATCGTAGAATATTTTGATCATTTAAAAGTCAATCATACTCTTTTTGATTTTCATGTGGTAAAATCATGGGTCGGTTATCATAAAGATGATGAAACCCCATCAATACCACCACACTTTCATAATGAATCTAACATCAGTTTTGTTTATTATTTGAAGACTGATGAGAGTTCTGATAAATTTTGTGTGAGTCAAGAATCAAACAGGAATGAAGTATCTGGTGGTCTGTTTGAGACTGCTGATAAATTCAATACTCTACTTGGATTCAATCGATATAACTGTAATCATTATAATATAAGTCCTATTGAAGGGTCAGTCCTCCTCTTTCCTAGTGACCTACGTCATGGAACTCAAAAAATTGGAGAGAGGAAGGATGAGAGAATAGTTATAGCTGGGGATATTAGAGTAACACTGAAACCAGAACATTACAGACACCATCAGGGTTGTACTCATCCCTCACAGTGGTTGGAGATATGAGACATAATTATAAAGATGGCATTAAAATCGTTCGTGATCATAGGTTACCCAAACTCATCAAACACTCTGAAATATGCTATCCACCACCCCATCCAGATCATATTGACGGAGCTGATATCACATACCCAGGTATTGTAATTGAGTATCCAAAAGGATATGCGATTGAGGATGGAGTCCATAGAATAGCTAAGTTACAGAGAGAGGGAATCTATGAGTCCTTGTTCTATGTTGTGAGTAGGTTAGAATATAAAAATGGAATAGTTGCCATGACATATGATCATGAATGGATAACTTTAGGATTATGGAACATTGGCACTTTAACCCCAAGAAAACATAATAAATAACTAAAAAGTTATATTATGGCAGTAAATAGCGATTCAATGTTAGATACTCTCTCGACTGTCACGGGAGATGTGCCTATTGTACAGGATGAATGTAAGAGAAATATATCCGTTCTTGATACAGCTAAGATACCATATGCTAATGCAACGAAAAACTTAGATAGAGCACTCCATAATCTTATAACTCCAGTCAATGATACCATTTATGCTACTAGAGATGCATATGATCAGAGGATTGATGTTCAGAATTGTAGGAGTGATTTGTTTTGGAGACTGACTGGTATCAGCAGTGATGCTGCTCCTGGTGACGATACTATCGAATATGAATTTACTTGCACTAAACTTTCCACAATGTATGATAAAACAGTTGGTGCATCTGGATTGACCACCGTGACAACGGGAGCTGAACCAGGATTTTCTACAAATACTGTCACGTATTATGGCCGCGGCAATGGGAATATTTTTGCTTATCAGAATGTAAATTTGCCAGAAGAGGGTGACTTACTGAACGGTGTTGGTTCCTTTTTTGATGCTTTCTATCAACCAGATGATCTTCATGGTTATAAATTGTATGATGAACCATATGCAAAAGATACATTCGATACATTCCGTGGTGTAGGTGTTGGTACAATATCTGTTGGAACTGCAGCCACCACCAATCATATGACCATTCTCAATCCAGATATTCAGATTGAAGTGGGTCAGATCGCAACACCTAGTCAACCAGGATATTTTGCAACTCAGAGTGCGACTGTCACGGGAGTTGGTACAACCGCGATTGATCTAAGCACATATCCATTCACTGGTATTGCTACATCAAAACCACAAGTTGTTCCTTACATTACTCTCGATCAACTTCCTATTGTTGGTTTTGATGCACCATTATCTGATGGATCATTCGTGGACATATTGTTCTCACAGGATCCATCTACCATTAGTGATTCATTGGCTATATCTATTGATACCAGCCCGTATAGTGATCAAACAATTGAGATCATGTCATATAATAGAGCTGGTGCTGGTGTGTCAGTTTATTACACTAATAGTGGAATTGCTAGCGGTACAAGGTCATGGAATAAATTTATGAATGGGCTCCCTGACCCAGATACTGAAGATCCTGAAGATATGGATACGAAAATTAGTGAACCACCTATTGGAGCTGGTAAAATATATTATAGGGTTGGATTTCCAAATAAACCAGTCTCAGGTGGTTCTGACGCATCAGAGGGTGATACTATAATCGTTGATAAGGACTTAGTTACTTCTACTACTCTATACTCCTCTCTTTCAGGATGTGATCCCGATGCATTAGATATAGCAATTTTGGCTAGAGACAATTCTGAAACCGCTCTTGCTTCTAATCCTGCTCGGGATGGAATGGCTGAGGCTTCAAATCAAATCAAAACCAAAGTTAATGACGAATTCAATTTGAGAATTTGGGCATACAGAACACAGATTGGGGAGTCTAATTCTAGACTGGCTGGATATAATAGTTTCAAAGACCTTATGGAAAACTCTCCTTACAGGGACATCATAAACGGTGGTTCGTCTGACGATTGATGAACTGTCACACCCCACCTTGACGGGGATCCTGTGATGCCCTATTATAAGAGAGTCCAAGACAGACCACCCATGAACCAGAATCAGTACGACCCCTCTGAATACGCTCTTGAGAACGATGATGACGAGTATCTGACCCGTGTCGTTGTTGACGCTTGTTCTCGTACCTTCTACATGTACTCTAACGAGGGTGACACCAAAACTGTACCTACTGACTCAGTTGGACAGTTCATGGATGTTCTAGAGGTCATTCGTTGTGTATGTGATGAGGATATGGTTTACTACTCTGAACCAGTCGTAGCTGGTTAACCTTCATATATTATTTCAACTTTCCTTTACAAAAAGGGGGGAAAAATTTCCCTGGTATTTTTGACCCCTTTTAGGTTTTTATGATTATCTATTCATCATCTTTTTACGACGAAATCCTGGAGTGTTATGAGTATGAGACCAGAAACCAGACAATCTATGGAAATGTTATTCTATGCAAAATGGAACATTCCAAAAGCAGCAAGAAACGCAGGATTGACTGATAAAGAGATGAAAATCACCTTTAACGAATATTGTAGTCTTCATCCTGTTACTTGGGACATAACTGATGAAAAAACTATTCATAGTTGATATTGGTAATGATGAATGTGTAACTCATGATGGATACATCCAAATTGGTGTTTTCAATCACTCTTTAGAGAAACACTTAGAGTTAAATCCCACTATTGATTGGCAAGTGACATACTGGATGCCAGATGTTTGGGCAAATAGATATAAGAGAGTATCATTTCAAAAAACTGAAAAGAAAAATGAAGGTTCACCTAGAACTGATAATGCAACAGATAGTCGTCCAAGAGATTTTCCTGATCAAGCACAAAAAAGATTGGATAGAGTAGTTTAATTGTGGGAGTGTGGTGGAATTGGTAGACACACCAGACTTAAAATCTGTTGACCATTACAGTCGTGCGGGTTCAAGTCCCGCCACTCCTATGCATTGATAAATAAAGTCATAATAGATATAGTGTGCGAAGAAGATGCCATTATCGAGACTTGATAACTTCCTCAAGAATGTTCGTGGAAACCTCATTTATGTGAATCCCAACGACTTGGACGCCACTGATAGTGTGACGAATCAGGGTAACTCAATGGGTCGCCCCTTCATCACCATTCAAAGAGCACTGATTGAAGCATCCAGATTTTCGTATCAGACAGGACTGGATAATGATAGATTTGGTAAAACAACGATTCTTTTGTCACCAGGTGAACATGTTGTTGACAACCGACCTGGTTGGATTCCTGATGGTATTGGTAATTTCAGATTGAGAGATGGAACTACGTCTCCATCTTTTTCTCCCTTTAGTAGTACTTCAAACTTTGATTTAACATCATCTGTTAATGACCTTTATAAATTAAATTCAATTTATGGTGGTGTAATTGTCCCCCGCGGTGTTTCAATCGTTGGTCAAGACTTAAGAAAAACAACAATTAGACCATTATATGTTCCAAATCCAGAAAACGATAATATAGAAAGATCCGCAATTTTCAGAATTACTGGTGGATGTTATTTCTTCCAATTCACTGTTTTTGACGCAAATCCTAACGGAAATGTCTATAGAGACTACTCTACTGGATCAAGGGTATCTAACTTCTCACACCATAAGTTAACTGTTTTTGAATACGCCGATGGAACTAATAATGTAGATATAAACGATACTTTTATTACAAATTTCAAAACAGATAGAACTGATCTTGACATATATTATGAGAAGGTTGGTTTAGTATATGGAACATCCTCCGGTAGACAAATTCAACCAGACTATCCAAATTCTGGTCTTGATATTCAACCTAAAATTGATGAATATAGAATTGTTGGACCAACTGGTGGTGGTGTAGAAATTCAATCCATCCAAGCTGGTGATGGTACAACTCTTGGTGCTACTGAAATCATCACTGTTACCCTCACATCAGCATTAATTGGCCTTGAGGTTGATACAGCCTTCCAGGTCAATGATGTTAGTGATATCGACTATAATGGTTCTTTTGTTGTCAACGAAATTGTAACTAGAACAACAGAAGGTGTAACATCATTTAGTTACCTCAATTCCATCATCCCAACTACTGCTTCACCAACAGCTACAGGTGCAACAGTTGCACTAGACACGGATACTGTAACATCTGCATCACCATATATTTTCAATATCTCTTTGAGATCTGTGTTTGGTATGTGTGGTATGCACGCCGATGGATCTAAAGCAAGTGGATTTAAGTCCATGGTTGTTGCTCAGTTCACTGGTATATCTCTCCAGAAGGACGACAATGCATTCTGTAAGTTTGATAAATCCACCGGTGGATTTAATTTCGCATCAACTGTAGATAATATTCATAGTGACCCAGATGCCAAATATAGACCAGAATACTTCAACTTCCACATCAAGGCATCAAATAATGCTATTTGTCAATTAGTCTCAATTTTTGCTATTGGTTATGCAGAACATTTTGTAACTGAAAGTGGTGGTGACTTCTCAGTTACTAACTCTAATTCTAACTTTGGTCAAATAGCTTTATCGTCTAAAGGATATAGAGATGTTGCTTTTGATAGTC
>Ga0181398_1000105_pt1 | contig 23113 bp, 47 predicted proteins | sample 21SPOviralmetaG_FD_130127 | JGI IMG/M metagenome (GOLD analysis project Ga0181398, IMG submission 130127) | Marine viral communities from the oligotrophic San Pedro Time Series (SPOT) site, San Pedro Channel, CA, USA - 21 SPOT_SRF_2011-04-29 | ecosystem: Environmental > Aquatic > Marine > Strait...
TATTATAGTAGTATAAGTTAACAAAAAGGAGAATATATAAATGATACACAGTTTATTACAAATGGAATTTAATAAAGCAGTTAATGATTCTGACAACAAAAACGAAGATGGTTCTGTTAATTGGAACTTTGTTGATTCAGATTGTTATATGAGCGGTGTTCCAAAGTTATATAAAGATGACACTGAGTATTATGCAGATTGGAATGATTTAGCAGATAAGTTTGAAGCTAAATCTTCAACAGTTGACTTTGATCAAACTTCATTTAATTTTAAACAGGAGGAAAAATAATATGACACCAGAACTTAAAAATGCAATTGATGCACTAAGAAAAATCAATAGCACTTCAGACATGAGCGAACTTGCTGATGCTTGGAAACTTCATTCAAGATATATTGGATCTCAAAATAAAAGAGGTCTTAAAATTGGCGACATGATTGAATGGGAATATAGAGGTAATATTAAGCAGGGTGAAATTGTTAAAATTAATCCTACTACTACTGTAATTAAAGGCGAGTTTGATATTAAAACTAGAATTTCAAATTCATTAATCAAAGGCAAAATTGAGGAGGTTGCTTAATGTCAAAAACTAAAAACTATTATTGGGACGAAGCTGAAAAGGCTTTAGATAATTTAAAAGCAAAAAAAGATGCTGGTGAAAGTATAGACAGCATTATTAAATTTGCTAAAGAGCAGGAGGTTTCTTGGGACCTAGTTGGTTTTGATACTGATGTTTCAGGTGAACTTGAATCACAATTAGAAGACTGGCTACAGGAGGCCTAAACATAATGAACTTTATTATGAAAACTATTAGTAATTTTTTTACTGGTATATGCATTTTAGGAATTGCCTTCTTTGCATTAAACTATCCACCTACTGAAGTTAAAGCTGATACAACAGGTGTATTGCCTGATTACGAAGTAGTGGACATTGAACAACACAAACATTTAATGGATACAGAACTAGGTAACTATTCAAAAGATGATGTTGCTTGTTTGGTAGAGAATATGTACTTTGAAGCACGTAGTGACGGCTATGCAGGTATGTATGCAGTAACAATGGTAGTTATGAATCGTGTTGCTGATGATAGATATCCTGATACAGTTTGTGGTGTTGTACATCAAGGTCCTACCAGAGAGTCTTGGAAAACACGTGGTAAAGACGTTGCAGATAGCGAACGTAACTATTGGCCTATTAAAAACAGATGTCAGTTTAGTTGGTACTGTGATGGTAAAGCTGATGTAATGTATAATGAAGAAGCAGTATATCTGGCTACAGATATTGCCTTCCTTGTTTTAGACATAAGTACTAATAGGTTAGGTGATTCAACATTCCTAGTTGATATTACAGAAGGTAGTACACACTACCATACTAATTATGTTAAACCAGCTTGGAGACATGATAGAGGAATGGCAAAGATCACTAGTGTAGGAACACACATATTTTATAGGTGGAACTAAAATGGCTGAATGGTTATTAGTATTAGTGTTAGCAACTTCAACAGGAGATATCAAAGCTCATACGGTTGCTAATTTTGATACCGTTGCAGAATGTACTGATGCAATGGTTACTGTAGGAAAAGAAGGTCCTGCTATACACGAACCGCAAAACGTTGTTGTAGTTTGTTTGGAGAAAGGAAAGGAAATAACTAAATGATAGAAGATGCATTTTTTATAAGTGATTTAGAACTCATTGGATATATGTTTTTATTTTCCATTGGGTTCTTAGCTTGGATGTGGTGGAGCGGTAAATGAAAAAAATTAAAAAAATTAAAAAAGTATCAGACCACGAAGAACTACAAGCAGAATATTATTTTAAACTTGAAAAAAGAGTTGATGTATTAGAAGAAAAAATTGATAAACTTACAGACATGATTGAGAATCATATTGATTTTATCGATAAAACATATGAAGGATTAAAAAATCCTATTAGATCTGTAACTAGATTCCTAGGAGGAAAATAGTGATTAAAAAAGAAGACTACCAGAATTGGGCTGATGTTATAAGAAGCGATCAAGTTCCTATTGCTAGAGTAATTCAAGTAATGAAAGAAAACCCAAAGTTTGCAGACTGGTATAGAAAAACTTATCTGAATGAAGCTTAAAAATCATAGTAATTTTAAAGAGATGAGATATACTAAATCTGAGTGGTTTAGTAAGTTTACATTAGGACATGATGAACCTGGTGGTCGTAATTGGTTAGATGACGGCGAAAAGAAACTAGGTGGAAATGAAACTGATGTTGAATATCATATCAATAGATATCGTTATAGAGATAATTTAGAACCAGGTAACAATATGCCTGCGGCGTTTGGCTGTAGTTATACATTTGGTTATGGAGTTAATAATCCTTGGCCAAAGTTAATAGGTGTAGCTAATTGTGGACAAAATGGTGCTAGTAACGATATGATTACTAGACTTGCTATAAGCTATTGCGAAACTTTTAAACCATCAGAGATATATGTACTATGGACATTTGCACATAGAAGAGAACATATAAATGAACAAGGTGGATTAGAGAAGTATAGAAATATGTCAACACAAACGTTAGACGAAGAATTTAAAAATAAAACTTGGCGTAGTAGTTATTTAGAATTAAGTAATATTAAAGCTGATCAATACAATCTTGCAAAGAATAGATTACTATTAAATCATTACTGTTCAATATATAATATTGTATTAAATGAAGCATCAATATTTGATATGCCAAAAAACGAATACCCACTAGCCAGAGATAACGATCATCCTGGTGCAGACTGGCATACTAATATGGCTGTTCATTTATGCGAATAGATCCTTTTACTAAATGGTTAGATGAACATAAAAGTATGGGAGGCTATGTAGCTTCTTCATATGTTAATTGGGATATACTACATGATCCTGGTAGCGATATAGTAAAACTATTAGAGCAGTTTAAAGATATTCCATTTGAAGCAGTAATGGAATTTGCTGAATCAGATACATTTGATAATGAAATGGGTTATAGAGATATCTGCGAAGATGCTAGTAAACTATTCTTCTTAACTGAACTTGTACAGTTTAATGAACTATTATATTATCCACAAATAATACACGAGCCTTGGCATAATAGATATAGGGTACATCCAGGTAGTGGAAGACTACAGGCACTTTGGCTATGTGGTTATAATCAACTAAAATGTATCTATACTCATTTTAACGAACCAGAATTTATTCCACCAGGAGATTGTTTTGAAATAGAAAATAAAAGACAATTTGACAGAGAAATAATGCTAAAGCCTGATCAATTAAAATGGCACTTTGAAGTATATGAAGCTTTTCCAAAAAATAAACAAGAACAAATATGGACCAAACGTAGAGATAGGGAATGGGATTGGACTCATACAAAAACAGACAATCCTTGGAAATTTATGAGATTTAGTGAAGGTCCTGACTTTGCACATCACAAAAAGATGTGGAGAAGTTATTCTATTGATGGTTGGGAAGATTTACAACACGACCATATACAATTAGGCAATACTGTTTTTGAGTTTGATAATAAAGGTAAAGTAAGTAACGTTACTAGAAGTTTAAATACGAAATAGTAACATCATGTTTTAATCCCATAAGTGGATCTTTACTATCCCATCTATATCCTTCTAAATGTTTTATGTGATTATCTAGTGGTGTGTCTGGTGTAGGATTTACATTCCATTTATTTTTGAAATGCCCTAGACTTGCAATATAAGTATCAAGTCCATATTCGTATATAGCTTTTCTAGCTAGTAGTACTTCTTCTTTTAATTTCTCTTTTCCATACTCGTTGTTTTTATAAAATTCTTTATAGTGTGGATAAGGTGTATCAGGTCCACCTACACTAGACCAACCATCATAACAAGCATTTGGTGGTCTTGTAACAATACAAAATTTACTTTCAGGAAACATTTCAATCATCCAATCTATATTATAGATAAATTGATGACAACGAACAATATAGTTTTTATCCATATTCCATTCAGGCCATGCTTGAGTTATTTCATTAAATATCTCTTCTTTAGACATTGTGTTAATGTTATGAAAGTTTTTTCCTAGTTCATTTCCTGGTCCAAAGTAAACACCAGTATGACGTACATTACCCCATCTAGTATCGTGTTGTAGTAGTCTTTCTGGAGTTCTGTCGCCAATGTCTATATTAAGTTCTGGTATTTCACTTAACACCCAACTTACTGCACTCCATTTACTACCAGGAGCACCAGTTACCCAAATTACATTACTGAAGTCTCTCATCTAACCACCTTTTAATTTTCTTATAATCTATATCTAATGTAGTGTTTAGAACTTGTTCGTGATTAACTGTTTGTCTAAATACACTATTTGAAAACATCTTAGCATATATTTCTTTGGTAAGCATTGGCTCATATTTTTCATGCCAAAACTTTTTCTTTCTTTCAAAAGCCCATACATCTGCTAGTGTTAAATCTTCTTTTTTACCTTTTAATATCTCAAGATATGTTAAGTATCTATTATCTTCTGGAACTATTCCTTTGTGTCTTACATATGCTGGAAACTCTTTTACTATTTCCATCCATCTTTTTGTTGTTTGTTTAGCATCATGAATAATATTAATAATTAATGCATTAGGAAAATGTTCTAATATTTTACTAGGCATACTGTGAGTACAATATATTACTCTTTTATCGTCATCAAATATATCTTGTCCACCATTTTCTACAAACAATTCATCAAATAGTTTATAGTATTGTTTTTCGTTTGGTATATATTTTTCTATATAATCATGTGTTGGTGGAAGTTTTCCTTTAGGTGTAATTCTATCAAAATGAAATCTACTTAATTTACGTTGTCTAATATGATCATCTACAATACCAACGTTCCAAGGATTAATACCGTTTTCTTTAGAACTATACCAATACATACAAGGCATTGTTGCTAGAACTCTAGCTAGTTTATGACCACTAGCACCTTGTTCAAAACTAACAAATAACCATTTATTTTTTTCTTTACGAACTTTTTCTGCCATAATACCAATACTGTCCTTCCTTATGTTTAACTACATCTCCGGTAGCAAACCAATCTTCGTATACACTTAAATCTCCTTTTATAGATAATTCATCAGTCCATTCTGATATATCTATATTTACAAATAATTCATCACCCATTATTGTACAGGTACGTCCATCTATTTCAATATCTTTTGCTTCTGGACTAGATGGAGTGAATGTTTTATTAATTGCTATAGGTCCTACTTCGCTCATACCCCAATTTGCTATAAACGTACAACCTTTGTTTACAAAACTATTAATTATACTAGCAGGAACTCTGTCACTGCCACACGCAATAATCTTTCCTGTTAGATCTATATCTTTCCAACTTTTAGTTCTAGTAATTGCTTTTGCCATATCTGGTGTTAAATGACTATGACTAAAATCTTTAATTTTTTTAACCCAGCTAAATGGATTAAACAATTCCATATGAACCTGTGCTTTTATTTCTATAGCAGGTAATGTTTGTGCAAACAACCCACCTGCATGGTCCATACTACATACAGTATAAACTTTGCTGTCTTTTGTAATCATCTGTACATCTCTAGCAACTTTATTTGCTGACTTAATTTTTTCAACAGGTTGATGTATGGGTTTACTAGGCCCGGTGGTACCACTAGTATAAATTGTTGTACCTTCATTTAGAATTTTTATTAAGTTCATCTTTTAATTTTTTCCAGTCTGGATGTTGTGGCAAATACTTATGAAGCCCTATTGCCTGATTAATGATCATTTCTAATAATTTAAAATTAAACAATGGAGGAAATATTCCATGAATAATACTAGCAAATGCCATGAATAATTGTTTTCCTGCTTCTCTGAATGCTATGTACATATGTATAAAATAATGTATTACAGGATTCTTCTTTTTTCTTTTGTTCAAAGAATCTGCTATACCTAAATGTTTCCAATCAAACCATTGTTTCATAATATTTTTCTATATTGAGTTTCCATACTGATTGACGTTGTCCATAAATTTCTTCTTCAGTAAAAAAATCAACTACTCCTTGTTTTGCTAATAAATGAAATAGTCTATCTGTTCTATTCATTTTTCCACTTGCATCATTTTCTACATTAGTAGTAATGTATGCAGGTTTTGTGTCTGAGCTACCTGCCCATTTTAATTGTTCTGGTAATATCCATTTCCATGGAATACTAGTCATGTGTTTTTTACTTAATCCGTGTTGAGCTGGCATAGTTTGAACTCCTCTAAAAAGCATTCTATGTCCATCGTGAAATTCGTGGCAACCCGCCATTGAAACAATAATATCATTATGATAAACTGCCCACCATTCACCGTTGTGCTTTTTAACCCAATCATATTTCATTGCGTCTAGATCAGCATTATTCATATAGCCCATATCTTGGCAGATATAACCAAAAAACTCAATATCTCTTTTTCCAGGATCTTCTTTTACTATCATGATATTCTTATTATATACATACTTATTTATCTGTCAATGATTGATTGACATTAAATGATAAATAGTGTAGTATATACAAAATGTACCAGATAGGTACGTTAAAGGAGAATTATAATGGCTTTTATAAGAACTATAGACGTGGTTACTACTAACGGTAATACCTACGATACTTCAGAAGAGTTTACTGCTGAACATGGCCCAATGGGTACTGAAAATACTAATTACATTACCGACAGTTCAATAACTCTTAATGAAGCTAAAGATGGTGTTAGAATTGTACTACATTACGTTGATGAAGCAACTTGGCAATCTCATAAAGATGCGGCGGCAGATGACGTTGCGGCTAAAGATATTACCATTTCTGAAGTAAGTAACGAAACAGTATAATCAGAGCAAACAATGATCACATTGATCGATGTTATCAAACACCCTGAATACCAAGACAGTCTATTAGACTTTGTTTTTCGTATTGAGGATGATGTTCATCATAACAAAAATAATTATAAAGATTTTGAAAATCGTCTTAAAGAGTATTCCAGTTTTACAATACTCTTAGACGATGATCAAACTTTATTAGCTATGAGCGGACTATATAGAGTTGATAGCTGGCCTAAACACGTGGCAAGAGGATTGGATAGGACCTATTACTTTAATTGGCCAGAAGTAAAAAGTGGATTCAATATGCAAAGAAAATATGCAAGTCAATATATGTGGCCGTATCAAGTTAAACGTGCAGAAGAACTTGGATATAGAGGTGTGTTTGTAAGTATTCAAAAAAACAGAAGAGCATTTACTGACTTTGTTGGAAACATAAAAGAATTTCAACCTAGCATACTGCCAGGTTATTATAATACTTGTCATGTACATGATGAGGTTATCAATTCAGCACAAACCTGTTGGCAAAACCTAGCAATATATAAAATGAAACCTTTTACTAGTTTAGATATGCCAAATATCAGCGAAGAAGAATATAAAAAGAGATATAAAAAATGATACAAGGATACTACGAACAAGAACCAGAAAATAATACATTTCAAGATGTAATTATTGACGTTACTCATAGATGCAATATGACTTGTAAAAATTGTTACATTCCTAATAGAAATATTCCTGATATGAATATGGAAAAGATGTTAGAAACAATTAGTAAGTTTCCAAAACGTACAATGATTAGAATAATAGGTGCAGAACCTACTATGAGAAAAGATCTACCTGAAATGATTCAACGTATTAGAAAAACAGGTAACAGATGTACATTGTTAACAAATGGTTTACGTCTTGCAAAAGATAGTTATGTAAAAACTCTAAAACAACATGGTCTTAGACATTGTTATATTAGTATGAATGGAGCAGATAATGATGATTGGTACGAAGCTATTGATGAATTAAGATGTGCTACAAAGAAAGTTCAAGCATTAAAAAACTTATCAAATAATAAGTTTATTATTGACACAGGAACTATTATTGTAAAAGGTATAAACGATTCTGCTATTGAACGTATGTTGTACGTATTTAATAATAATGGCATAGATAACGCAGTATGTCGTATTAAAAATGTTGGTGACATAGGTCGTAGCATGACTGACAATGACGATGGTAACTATACATTACCAGGTTTGGTTAAACTGTTTGCTGAACAAACTAAACTATCAGAAGACTATATCTATAGCTGGAGAAATAAACCAATATATCAAAACGATGCACCAGAAGTAGATAGTTTTATGTTTCCTATGGATCCTAAAGCAGAAGGTAAATTTATGCATAAAAGTGGAATATGGTTTAAGATTGCCAACTGGAAAGGTGAAGAAGGACAAAGCATACCATTACGTAATAATACACGTAGAGGAAGGCTTACACCAAATTGGAAAGTAGCTCCATTCTTTGAACACGTAAAAATGAACGAAGGTGGATACTAATGAAAATATATCATGTATATTGGAAAACCAAACACATTGATATGGTGATGGCAAATAGTGAACAAGAAGCAATAAAAAAAGTAATCAACTCGTATGGAAATTGTTTTCATGATCATTCGTACTTTAGAGTTGACAAATAGAGTAATATCTAATATAATATATAAACTACACACAAGGAGAAAATATGGCGTATTTTAGTACAAAAACATATGGACACAATATAGGTCTTAGTGCAGTATTTAGACAACCTAATGCAGATCATTCGCATTGTCATTTACTACATGGTTACAGTTTAGCATTTAAGTTTACATTTGGATGTAGTGAACTGGACAACAAAAACTGGGCAGTAGACTTTGGTGGACTAAAACCTTTGAAAAAATGGTTAGAAGATAACTTTGATCATAAGTTATGTTTAGATAAAAGTGATCCACATTTAGAAGAATTTAAACATTTAGATAATTTAGGTTTAGCAAGTATAGCAATGTTTGATGGAGTTGGTGCAGAAAAATTTGCATATCATGCTTGGAACTTTGCAGATAAACTTATTAGAAAAGCAACTGACAATCGTTGTTGGTGTGAATCAGCTGAGTGCTCAGAGCATGGTGCTAATAGTGCAATATATACACCGCATACCTGGCAAAAAATGATTGACGATGACAGCAAGATAGCTAAAGATATACCGGCTAGAGATCCAGGTACAAGTAATAACGAACCTAAAACTAGACTAGAACAAATGGCTCAACTAGGATCAGACGTTGTCTCACCGGAATAAACTAGCATTCTTTGGAACCAGCCATACGTATGGTGATTGTGCAGAAGGTATTTCGCACAATAATGGTCAAAAGAAATTTGTAAAGACACCTTGGCCAGAGCTATTTGCTAAACACTTAAACAAAGAATTTTATAATTTTGGTATAGGTGGTTCTGATAATCAGACTATGTTAGATGCTATACTAGAAGCATTTAGTAGAGGCACAATGGATGAAGTTGATACATTAATACTTGAACCAAGATTGTCTTATGATGCTATTAGATTACCATATGATTATATAGGGTATAAACCTAAAGCTAATTCTGAATATGGTCGAAACGAGTACACAACACATTGGCTTGATACAGGAAGGCATACACAAGAACATAATTGGCCAGATACATATCCACGTACAGAAGAGCTTTGGGTTAGATTTGCATTAAATGATTTAAAGGATGAAGCACGGTTTAGAAGAAGAATGAATGCAGATTATCTTGGAAACATACATGATAGAGATTTAGAAGATAAAGATATAAAAAAGTTTGTAGAGCTGTCAAAATTATATGTAAGTAATTCTCATTATTTAGATTATTTAAATTTTCAGTTTCTTAAAAATGTATATACAATATGTAAAGGGTATGGTATAAAGTTTTACTGGTTAAATTTTGAATCAAATAGATTTCAGAAATTTTTTACAGATGAAAGAGAAGTATATTGGGAAAATGAGCAACAGTTATTAGACTTATGTATAAACCCTAAACAGATTGTTAGAAATTATATTAAAGAAGCAAAACTTGCACAAGACCCTGAATGTTCATGTGGACATTTTAACGACTATGCACAACCATACATAAGTGCATACTTAATAAAAGGATATAATGAAAGAAAAAATAGTTAACAACCTAAAAGAAGTGTTTGACCCAGAGATGAGTATAAACGTGTATGACTTAGGTTTAATATATGAGATAAATATTAATGAAGCACACGTTGATATAGTAATGACATTAACTAGTGCATTCTGTCCAGCCGCAGATGAAATTATTGCAGATGTTCATAACGCAGTCACCAAAGTAGAAGGTGTAGAAACGTGTGATGTAAAAGTTACATTTGATCCTCCATTTGGTCCGGACAAGATGTCAGAAGATGCTAGACTAATATTAGGCATTTAAAAATTAAGGGGACGAAATGACTTACTTGGTCACAGAAAATTGCATCAAGTGTAAACATATGGATTGCGTAGAAGTATGTCCAGTTGATTGTTTTTATGAAGGAGATAACTTTTTAGCGATCAATCCAGATGAATGTATTGATTGTGGAGTATGTGAACCTGAATGTCCAGCTGATGCTATTGTTGCAGATATTGCATTAGATCCAGGAGAGCTAGATTATTGGACAAAGGTTAATACTGAGATGGCTGAAAAGTGGCCAAACATAACAGTAGCTCGTCCACATGATAAACCACCTGATTGGGAAGAATGGGACGGTAAACCAAATAAGAGAGAACTATTATCAGAAGAACCAGGAAAGGGCGATGAATAAATGATACAAACAGAACCGACACCAAATCCAAATGCATTAAAGTTCATGCCATTGCGTGATGTAAGAGGTAATAAAGGACCATTGCATTATAAAAAAGATTCAGATAAAAATCCTAAAGAAGAATCAGATATAGCTAATTCTTTATTTGGAATAAAAGGTATTAAAGATGTATTTTTTGGTTCTGACTTTATTACTATTGGTAAAGAAGATATTGTAGAATGGGAAGAGATTAAAGAACCAATCATATTTCTTATAGAAGCCAATAGTGGGTTACCGTTTGTAAAAGAAAAAATTAAACCAGCCTGTGATACAATTAATAGTGATGCAGGTGAAAGTAAAGTTATCAAAACAATAAAAAAATTATTAGATGAAAGAGTAAGACCTGCTGTCGCAATGGATGGCGGCGATATACTATTTCACGGATATCACGAAGGTATTGTAAAATTAGAAATGTATGGTGCTTGTAGTGGTTGTCCTAGCTCATCAGCAACTTTAAAGATGGGTGTTGAAAATATGCTGAAGCATTATATTCCGGAAGTACGAAAGGTAGAGCAAGTATATGAGAACTAAAGAAGAAATACTAAAACACATTGAAGAAGTTATGAAAGAATATGTTGATCCAAACGTAGCACAACATGGTGGTAAAGTTAATGTTATTGATTTTGATATGGAATCAGGAACATTACATTTACAAATGAGTGGCTCTTGTAGTGGGTGTGCTGGTAGTACACAAACATTATCATATGGAGTAGAGCAAACATTAACACATTTTGTAGAAGAAGTAAAAGCTATTACTAGTGAAGATGATGCTATGTATAGTGATCCATATTATGTTTCAGATCCAATGAGTATGTATGATTATTCAGAACCTGATCCAGGCTTAGACTTGGAAGAAGGCGAGAGTGATGGCAGTTAAAGTTTTTTTTATTGCAAAGATAAAAGACTTTAATGATGAATATAAAGACTATGTTAGCCGTGTACGTGACTTAGGTGAAGCACACGATGGTTTTATTAGTTTAGAAAATGTAGAAATAGGTGATATAGAAATCACTGTTACTACTTGGCGTAGCAAAGAAGATGTTGCTGAATGGGCAAAAGATCCTGTTCATGTATCAGCAAAGAAAAAAGCTATGCAATGGTATCATTGGGTAAGAGGTTATCATGTAGAAACACCAGACCCAGGACCTACTATGAAAAAAGAATTTATGAAGAGCGAACCAAAAGATGGAAAAGATAAAAGTTAATACAGACGAAGCTGATCAATTCGGAATATCTGACAGAGAACTTATTAAAACATTATATAGAAAAATACTTATGTTGGAAGACCGTATTGTTAATTTAGAAGTTGATAACGAAGCTCATGAAGAGTGGATGAAAAATAGAGAAAATAAATGATTAGAAATTTAAAAAAGTATATTAGAACAGTTCCTGATTATCCTGTAAAAGGTGTTAACTTTTATGATTTAAATAGTTTATTTGCTAGTGATCTATGGCATCCATTGGTTACTGAAATGGCTAATATGGATTTTGAACAAATACCAACACACATTTTAGGAATTGAAAGTAGAGGCTTTGTATTAGGGTCAGCAATAGCTCATGAATTATGTTTGCCATTTGTAATGGTTCGTAAAAAAGGTGCTAAATACCCAGGTAAGCTATTAGAAGAATCTTATGAGTTAGAGTATGGAACTGATACACTAACATTACAAGAAGGTATACTAGGGCATACTAGTAGAGTATTAATTGCAGATGACTTAATTGCCACTGGCGGTAGCATGATTGCTACAAAAAAGTTAGTAGAACAGACTGGTGCAATAGTTGAAGGTGCTATTACGATTGTTAATTTAAAATATCTTAACAAATCAGAATTAAGCAACATAGATATAAGTTCTGCATTGGAGATAGATAAATGATAAAAGTAACAGATACCGCATCTGAACATTTAAAAAATATAAGTGAAGCTAATGATGGCAAAATTCCTTGCCTAGGATTAAAGGGAGGCGGGTGTGCAGGATTTAGTTATGATTGGACACTAAAAGAAGAATCAGAACTTGACAAAAAATCTGATCATGTTATAATAATGGATAACGGTGCAAAGATGGCTGTTGATGGAACTAGTATTATGTACTTGATTGGTACTACTCTAGAATTAAAAAGAGACACCTTTGGTACTACACTTGAGATAGTTAATCCTAATTCACAAAGTTCATGTGGATGTGGTGAAAGTGTAAACTTTAATATGGAAAAAATTGAAGCCAATCAAGATCAAATTACACAATTAAAAGGATAATAAATTGGCTACAGGAAGAAACACAAAAAGAATTAAAAAGTACGCAGGCGTATTTGAAATGGCTTTTACAACAAACGAAAGAAAAAAGATGATTAATAAAGAACGAGTTGACCTAAATAAGTATAAAGAATTTGTTAAAGAAGTAACTAGTGAAGCAAGTAATAGTACTTCAGCACTTCAAGATACTTTGGATAACTTAGAAAAAGAAAGTGGTGTTAACATGGCACTACTACTAACAGGTAGTATTGGCATAGCAAGTGAAGGAGGCGAATTTGCTGAAATTGTTAAAAAATGTATATTCCAAGGTAAACCATTGGACAATGAAACTGTATTTCATGCTAAACGAGAACTTGGGGACATTATGTGGTATTGGGTTAATTCTTGCCGTGCTCTTAACCTTGACCCTAACGAAGTAATGGCAGAGAATGTTGAAAAACTTAAATCACGATATCCAGGTGGTGAGTTTGATGTTCACTATTCAGAGAATCGAAAAGATGGCGATTTATGATACAACACAATGGTAAAGATCTAGAACAGTTATCTTTAGAAGAAACTATTGAGTTTGAAAAAGCAATGCTTAAAAAAGTATTAGCGGCTAGTAAGTCGCAAATGAGTGGTCCTATTATTGATCAACTTAATCTGTTTATTATGCTTATTAAAGATCATAAGCAACAGGTATTATCGGTAAGAGATTATAAAGATAAAAATAAAAAAGAAGATGGAGTAGTTTTAGATACGGAGCCACCTATTGAAACTGATGATCAAAAAACAGATTGACAATAGAATAAATACATATATAATAATGGAATGCGAATGAATAAGAACAAGCAGTATATAGTATCTGAACAAGATATTGTTTCTAATTGGTTATCAAATAAACCAATCACAGATGTGGTAGTTGAAGACACCAAACCAATTAACATATATAACCAATGGTGTCAAGCATTTGATTTAGATGAAATAATCAATGCTAACTATGAAGACAATAGCGATACTTTCGTAGAAGATTGTTTACGTAAGTGGAATATGCCAGACGAGTATAAAGATATGAATATAAACGGGTGGCTATTAGATCGTTGTAAGACAGCACAAGAAAAAGACCGTGTACATTTTGAAATAACAGAATACGAAAAACGTGGAATGATTATTGTGTTGAAATTTTTAAAATATTTAGTTGATGTATGCAACACAAATAATATAGTATTAGGTGTTGGCAGAGGTAGTAGTGTTGCTAGTTATTGCCTTTACTTACTAGGTGTACATTGTATAGATAGCATAAAGTATGAACTTGATATCAAGGAGTTTTTAAAATGAAAAGAGTAAAGACAGCAAAAGGTCGAATTTTAGATATGGCCGCACTTGCTTCTAAGTATGAAAAAACTAGAGCAGTTAGTAATGTTGATGTTAATGCACGTGGAGACATAATTGATAACAGAAATCAAGTTAAGGTTCCAAGAGAAAAGATCTCAAAAGAATTTTATAAAAATAACGTGCCAGGATCAGATACAAAGGAAGTAAGTATTAAAACTGAAGAAAAACCAGAAACAGTTAAAGTTGAACAACCTAAAGCTGAACCTAAAGTAGAACCTAAAAAAGAATCTAAACCAACAGAAATTAAACGTACTACAAGAACTAGAGACGATGGTACTTCATATCATGAAGTAGAATTTAGTGATGGTAGTATGGAAACAATTGACATTAAAAGTGGAGAATAATATGATTAAAGCAATGCCAAATAAAATACTAGCTTACATGATAGAAAAGCCTGGAGACTACAAACAATCTAAAGGTGGAATCTTTATGCAAGATAAAGATGCAGATGTAACCGGTATTAGACCAAGGTGGTTTAAAGTTTTTAGTGTTGGAGAAAAAATTGATTGGATCAATGAAGATCAGTACGTTCTTGTAGATCATGGACGATGGAGTAACGGTATGAGTGTAGATGACGCAGAAGATAAAGTTTATCTGCTTGACAACGAAGGTTGCTTAGCCGTACAAGATACTAACCCCTTAGAAGAATAGGAACAAAATGAACTTAGAAAAATTACATGGTGCTTTAGCTCAAATGAGTGCGGCACTTGACGATAAAAATGGACCAAAGAGTCCTCCACAACCACCAGTACAACCTGGACAAATGATGTGGAATGCTGGTGTATATTATTTTGCAGACGCATTTACATATGAATCAACAAGACCAGTAGTAAATTGGATCATTGAAAAGAACTTGTTACCAGACAGTGAAAGACCAAATGAGCTTACACTTATTATTAATAGTCCTGGTGGATCAGTTCACGCCGCATTTGGATTAATTGATGCAATGAAAGGTAGTGCTATTGATATTAAGACTGTAGGATTAGGAATGATTGCATCGTGTGGTATCCTTACATTTATGGCAGGTGAAAAAGGTAAAAGATTTTTAACACCAAACACAAGTATATTATCACATCAATATTCTTGGGGTTCAGGCGGTAAAGAACACGAACTATTTGCTCGTGTCAAAGAGTTTGAATTATCAAGTGAACGTATGATAGAACATTATAAAAAATGTACAGGCTTAACTGAAAAGAAAATTCGTGAAATACTATTGCCAGCACAAGACGTTTGGCTAACTGCAGAAGAGGCAGTTAAACATGGTATTGCAGATAAAATAGTAACTGTATATTAAAGGTAGGCCATGTACGAACAATTTGTACAAAAAATGCCTATACAATTAATTGCACCCTGGCGTAATCCTACGCCTAGCCCCAATGATGATTTAGAACTTTCAATGAATATCAATCAAAATGGTATTCAGGAACCAATCATCATTGGGGTAGGGGTATTCAGTAGACAAGTAAGATTAGAAACAGGTAACCATAGAATATATTTGTGTCCTAAGATGGGTATGACACATTTACCTTGTGTTGCTCGTGTATGGAACTATTGTGCATTTAACAATGGTAATGGTGATCATGCATTCAATTGCCCAGAAATAACACTAAAAAAAGAATGGCTAGAAGAAGAATACTATGCTAAACCAAGTGATGTTCTTGATATTATGGCATTAATGTTGAAATTGTAATTGACATAATGCAATATAATTGTTATAATAGAACTAACTTTTAACACCGCTAGGAGAAAGTCTTATGAAACTTATTGCAGGTAATAGCAATCTAGAAATTGCTAATAAAATTGCCAAATACTGTTCAACTACACTAATCCCAACAAAAATTGATACATTTGCAGACGGAGAATGCAATGTAGAATTTTTAGAAAACATCAGGGGTCAAGATGTTTTTATTATACAATCAACAAGTACACCAGTTAACGATAGTCTAATGGAATTAATGATAATGATTGATGCCGCTAGAAGATCTAGTGCTGACAGAATAACTGCTGTCATGCCATACTTTGGTTATGCTAGACAAGATAGGAAGAGTGCAAGTCGTACGCCTATTACTGCAAAACTAGTAGCCAATTTATTAACAAAGTCTGGTGCTGATAGAATTATTACTATGGATTTACACGCAGGTCAGATACAAGGATTTTTTGATATTCCTGTAGATGATTTAACATCACGTATTGCATTCAGTAACGATATTAAAGAAGCTATTCCTAATGCAAAGAATGTAGGAACTGTATTTGTAAGTCCTGATGCAGGTGGTACAGTTAGAGCAAGAAAGTTTGCCAATATGTTTAATGGTGATGTAGCTATTGTAGACAAACGTAGACCAGAAGCAGGTAAATCAGAAGTAATGAATCTAATTGGAGAGGTAAAAGGACTTCATGCAATTCTAGTAGACGACATTGTTGATAGTGGTGGAACACTATGTAATGCCGCTCAAGCAATTATGGACGCAGGAGCATTATCTGTTAGAGCATATATTACACATGGTGTTCTTACAAATGGAGCTTGTAAAAAAGTAGAAAATAGTGTACTAGAAGAATTAGTAATCACAGACAGTATTAACTTTAAATGTCCAGATGATTGTAAAAAGACTAGACAAGTTAGTGTATCAGGAATGATAGGAGAAGCAATTAGACGTGTTACTAACGAAGAGAGTGTGAGTAGCTTGTTTAATGGATGATCGGTACATAATACCCTTACCTGATTTTAAATATGATCATCAAGCATTATTCGATGTACAAGACAATAATGAAAATTATGTAGCTAATCCTCATTTTAAAAAATCAAGAAATTTAGATACAAGTAAAGATAATTTATTTTCTGATTTTTTTAATCCTAGTAGCCCTGTAATAGAAGAAATAAAAAATAAATTTAATTTTAAAACTGATTGTAAGTTTACTAGAGTATTAGCCGGCGGAGTTTTGCCATCGCACATTGATCCAAAAAGAACTGCGGTAGTTATGTTTCCAATAACTGATGGACCAAGTCCTATTGTATACTATGATGAAAATAAAAATAAATTGTTTGAATACACATATACAGGCGTTACATTAATAAATGCAAAAATAGAACACGGTGTTCCAGTAAATAAATCCGATAGGATATTTTTTCAGGTGAATAGTTATTTGCCTTGGGAACAACTTGTTACTATGTATAAAGAGAACACATTATATGAGCAATGATAAACACGTATTTGATAAAGGATTATTATGGGCAAGTGGTGGCGGCGGTTTTTTTGTTGTTGATCAACTATACCCTGGTAATAATATAGTTACAAACTCTGATACTAATAACGAGTACAGGACTATAGCTAAAGAAAGATACTTTTATGGGTCTCAATTTGATATAGAACCTCATCATGAGATACTTATTGGACATCACTGGTCAACAGATATATTAGACAAAATTATTGTAAATAAGATGGTTGTTATAAAGCCTGGTTTTATTACTGAACTATTATTGTTTATAAAACGTATGACAGCTCGTCCAGATACTATACCTAACTCTATGTGGTTAATTAGAATGATTAATAGAATAGAGAATAAAACAATGTTTGAAGATTGGAATAACTTTGGACATAGTGTAGAAGTAATGCATTTTACAAAAAGTAATGCAATATTTAATTCAGAGTTTAAAGATAATCAAGTTAATAATATGATGTACTTATTTTTCTTTTATTGCAGAAGTAGAGGATTAGTGTATACCATAGAAAACTTTCCTGTGTTTATTGAAGCTATGTACAAAGATCATGGATATTTTAAATTGCAAACAGATCATAGTTTACTTAATAACAGTAGTCACCCAAATATCAAAAATATTGATATACTTGAATACGAAGAAGTGTTTCATACTGATTATGACTTATTTGGAATTGATAATGATATTAAAAAACAATATGCAGAAAAAAACAAAGAACTTATGAGAAAAATGCTTGGTATAAAAAATATAGGCAATAAGTTAAACGAGTTACAATGAGCAACAAATTAATATTAGAAAAATATGAGGCAGGAAATACAAACGGGTGTCCAAGATGGGCATACGACGATGGCAATTTTATTGTAAAAATAATACCTTTGATAACGCCACCCGATGCAAGTATAAAAGATCAAGCTGATCTAATAAACTCATTACACCCTAAAAAACTAATACAAGATGATTGGGAAATTTTTGAACAACCAGAACATACTTGGAAACTTGATAATGGAATAATATCAAATACTTTTCTTAAGTATAAAATGACAAAAGTTCCTTACGTTTTTCAACTAGACGAAAACATATCTTTCCTTGCTAGTAAAAACAGATTATTAACACCATTATATATGGACTTAGATTTATATAATAAACATATATTATCAAAATATATAGATACAAATATAAAAATATTTCCTTATTGGAATACCGATGGCGGGCATGGAAATGTATTGCAGTTTGATATTGGTGATTGGATTATCATTGATTGGGATGATTGTCTTCTTGGTAATGTTCATGATTCACAATCAATAGGCGAACACTTGATAAGAGAAAATGTAGAATGTGTATTTGACTTACAAAACAAAGATGACTATAATCAGCTGGTTGAGTATTTTAATAAAACCATTGACTTTTATAAAAAATCAACGTATAATACAGTATTAGAAAAATGTGATTTTGACGTGAAAGCTCTAGCACATAAATCTTATGAAAAAGCTAAATTTAAAAAAGCAGGAAAATGGAACAACAAAAGACGTGGGAGGCAATTATAGATGGCTAAAGATCTTTGGGTAGAAAAATATAGGCCAGCAGATATTAGTACGTATGTATTTCGTGATGAAGCACAACGAAAGCAAGTACAGAACTGGATTAATGATGGAGGAATTCCGCATTTACTATTCAGTGGTAGCCCAGGTACTGGTAAAACTACATTAGCAAAAGTTCTTATTAATGAACTTAAAGTAGAAAAAAATGATGTGTTATACATCAATGCTAGTAGAGACAACGGCGTTGAAATGATTCGTAAACGTATTAGTGCATTTAGTGAAACTATGCCGTGGGGTGAGTTTAAAGTAATCTTACTTGATGAGGCTGATCATATTTCGCCAGAAGGTCAAGCGGCTTTACGTGGTGTAATGGAACAATATCATGCTAGTGTAAGATTTATTTTAACTTGTAACTATCCTAATATGATTATTCCTGCACTTCATAGTAGGTGTCAAGGGTTTCATATTAATCAATTAGACCAGACAGAATTTACTGTAAGAGTAGGTGAGATATTAGCAGACAACAATGTTAAATTTGATCTTGAAACATTAGATGCAATGGTTAGAGCTAACTATCCTGATTTACGTAAAACAATTAATACAGTACAGATGACTATTGTAGATAACAATCTTGTTATGCCTGATGAAAATACAAACACAAGTGAATGGCGTTTAACAATGGTAGAATTGTTTAAAGCAGGTAAGATAGCTGACGCCCGTAAACTAATTATTAAAAGTGCAAGACCAGATGAATACAATGACATCTTTACTTGGTTGTATAAAAACTTAGATCTATATGCTAAAGATGACTTTCAATATGATTCTTGTGTACTAGCTATTAGAGAAGGCATGATAAAACATACGCAGGTTGCAGATCCAGAAATTAATTTAAGTGCCACATTGATTGAGATATCAAGGACACTTAATGACAATAAGTAATTTAATCTTTAATATAAACTATAAAGGAGCAATGGGACAATCTACTATTGTTGACCACCTTTTAACATATTCGCCAGAAACAGGTTGTTTGCCGCAACAACTAGAAGACATACATAAAACTCCTATATACCTGTATAAAGAACATGAAGATATTACAAGACTGCCACATATAAATGCTGACTTCCATTCAATAATGAAGCAAGATAGTTTTATTGATACACTCAAAGAAAGTTTAGCAGACTTTAAAGACATAGAAAGAAATCCAATATTAGAAAGTAAATTTACTTTTATGTTACCAAATAGTATATTTCCTGGCTCTTGGATGAATGATAAAAAACAACGTAGATTTTTTGTAAAACAATCAGGTCCTTATTATATATGGGATTTTAATAAAAGATCTAAAGGTAAAGTAATAGAAGAACAAACAAAACAATTTGAGAAAGAATTTTTTAATGTAGAAGTAGTAGAAGATCTTTCTCTAATAGAAGACATAATAATTGACACAGATAATCTATTAACTAACGACAAATCGGCTAGTACAGATTATTATAAATATATGTGTAAACAATTAGCTCTTACGAGTAATCTTGATCTGTATAATCAGTTCTATGACTACTTTATTGATACTGACGAATATACTAGATTGAATATGATTACTAATAGTGATTACATAACAGACCTATTGCACAATGGCTTTAAAGATAGAGACTAACTTAAAGTACATAGGAAAATATGTTGCATATCAGCTATGCGGTTATGTAAAAGAAATAACACCAATAGTAAACAAATACAATCCAGAAAAAATAGTAATTACAGGCAACTGTAAGCACGATTCAATAGATTCGTACACACCAGATACGTTTCTAACACTATATATCCTGCTTAATAAGGAGCAGGCTATGCTTTTTCGTTTATCTAATAATTTAGATAAATAATTACATAGAGGGAACTATAATGACACAAAAATTCTTAATCTGGTGGTTGGTTGCAGTAGTGCAAGTAATCGCAGTAGGTATTTCTATTTTCTATGGAATAATACCTTTCTTAATTGAAAATGACGTAACAAAGTTAAGCTTCGTAATATTTACGATGTGGTTTTTTTCAACTGCATCTATTGGATATAAGATTTACAATAACGAAGACGACTTTGATAAACCATGGTTTGTAGCTGAGTCATGCATGACTGTAGGTATGATTGGTACTGTTATTGGATTTATGTTTATGTTGGGCAGTAGCTTTCAACAAATTGATCCAAGTAATATAGAAAGTATGAGACAGGTTATAGTTGACATGGCTTCTGGAATGAGTACTGCCTTGCTTACAACTTTATGTGGACTAATTGCTGGCCTATTTATTAAAGTACAGATTGTAATGCAAGAGCAAGAAGATGTCTAAAAAATCAAAAAGAACAATAATTGGTTCAAATTTAGCCTTCAATGATTTATTGTTCAACGTTCTTGTTGGATTTGTAATGCTATTTGTAATAGCATTTCTTCTTATTAACCCCATAACAAAGAAAAGCGACATACCAAACAAAGCTGAATTTTTAATTGTATTAACTTGGCCATCAACTGCGGCAGATGATGTTGACTTATGGGTACAACGTGATTCATCAAAACCTGTTGGATTTAGTAATAGAGAATTAACACCATTACATTTAGATAGAGATGATTTAGGTAGAACAAATGATAAAGTAATAATAAATGGAGTTGAAAAAGTAATTCAAACTAATAGAGAAACAATTACAATAAGAGGTATTGTTCCTGGTGATTATTTTGTAGGAGTTCATTATTATAGTAGAACAACTACTTTGGAACCTTTACCTTATACAGTTACCGTAATGAAAGTTAATCCATATAGAGAATTATATTCTATATCCGGTGAACTAAACACAAAAAGAGAAAAACAAAGGTTACCAGCTTTTACAGTAGATAAATTAGGTAACGTTGAAGAAATATTTACACACTATAGAGATATAGTTCCGGAGACAGGCGGTTAATATGATTTACATAGCATCAATTTTATTATTTTTATTAGCGGTAATATCTGTATATGCTCTTATAAAATCTAAGAGTAATTTAGTAGCACTATTTTTCTTAATTCCAATTATATTAAGTTCTAGTATTTACACTGGTTATTCAATATATGTTTTACAAGGAACACCAATTAATGGATTGCCAGAAGGTAAAGTAGAACTAATATGGGCAGAAATGCAAAAGCCAGATATAGTATTCTTAGTTAGACATGAAAATACTCCTACACCAAAATATTACAGAATTCCATATACTAAAGAAAATGCAAAATTGCTATCAGGATTAAACCAACAAGCATCTCAAGGGCGTCCACAAGAAGGCGAATTTAAACCTAAAGAAAATAGTGGAACTAGAATAGAAAACCAAGATGTCTCGTTTGACAGAATTAAGCGAGAACCACTGCCCCCAAAGAAAAACGCCCTTAAACTACAGGGCGTTGATCAAGGAATCATAAATAGCATTGATAACAATAATGGTTTTGTCAGAGGCGAAGCACCATTAAGTTACAATTCACCTAGATGAAAAAATACGATCACTATACAGTATCAGATAGAGTTGACGCACATTTACACGACAATGATATTCATTATTTGACTGGAGAAATTACCAACGAAAATGTTACTGAAGCAATCAAGTGGATATTATCAGCTAATCTAAATAAAAAACCAAAACGTACATTAAAATTATACATCAACACTTATGGTGGAGATCTATATGAAGCATTTGCATTAATTGATATAATGAAGAACAGTTATCATCACGTAAGTACTATTGGTATTGGTGCAGTAATGAGTGCAGGTTTATTAATTTTTGCTTGTGGTAAACAAGGCGAAAGATACATTGCCAAAAATACAGGTATAATGAATCACCAGCATTCAGATGCAATGGAATCAAAAATGCATGATATGAGATCACAGATGAAAGAAAATAACAACTGTGAAATGAGATGTTTAAATCTTTTACGTGAGGCAACTGGTATGAGTTTAGCAGATGTACGTAAAAAACTAAACACACCAAGCGATCAATACTTTACAGCCAAGCAAATGATTGATAATAAGCTGGCTGATCACACACTTTAATCAAA
>Ga0181398_1000112_pt1 | contig 22694 bp, 19 predicted proteins | sample 21SPOviralmetaG_FD_130127 | JGI IMG/M metagenome (GOLD analysis project Ga0181398, IMG submission 130127) | Marine viral communities from the oligotrophic San Pedro Time Series (SPOT) site, San Pedro Channel, CA, USA - 21 SPOT_SRF_2011-04-29 | ecosystem: Environmental > Aquatic > Marine > Strait...
ACCTGGAAGAAGAAGGAAAAGATCAGCGCTGTTCGCGCCTACAAGATGTCGGACATCTTTGATCAGTTTCATGACCAAGGGTGGGAAGTCCTGGAAATTAAGCAGGGCTATGGACGAATAAAACCACGATTGTTTAACACTCAATGCGATTAGTCTTTGACATTGAGACCGATGGCCTACTTCGTGGGCTGTCTGTCATCCACTGCATCGTTGCCCGTGACCTCGACACCGACGAGGAGTACCGCTGGGACGACGACATCAAAACCGGCCTCCAGTTCCTGCAAGAAGCAGACGAGCTATGGGGACACAACATCATTGGCTACGACATCGAGGCCATCAAAGAGATCTACCCGAAGTGGACAACTAAGGCCAAGCTCTACGACACCTTGATCCTGTCTCGCCTCTTCTTCACTGATCTACTGGATCGTGACTTCCGCAGCAGACCAGCCAACATGCCGGGCAATCTTTACGGTCGCCACAGTCTTGAGTCCTGGGGCCATCGCCTTGGAGTTCACAAGTCTGAATTCGGCAAGCAACTAAACGGCGATTGGAGCACGTACACCCCAGAAATGCTGGAGTATTGCGCCCAAGACGTCATAGTTTCAGTTCAAGTGGCGAAGATGTTTGAGCCAAAGCTCGAGCAATACGCCGACTGTATTGATACAGAACACCACCTAGCCGCGATCATGGCTTGGCAGGAGACCAGCGGCTTCCCTTTTGATGTAAAGGGTGCTCAACAGCTGGAGTCCAAGTTACGGACAGAACTCGACGCACTCTCAGACCAGATGCGTTCCACCTTCTTATTTGTAGACGGCGGCACTTTTACCCCTAGACGTAACAACAAGACCCAGGGTTACTGGGCTGATGCGCCTATGTCAAAGCTGAAGGAGTTCAATCCAACATCTCGCCATCATATTGCCTGGGCGTTTCAAACATTCAGAGCATGGAAGCCAAAAGAGTTTACCGATTCAGGTAAGCCAAAAATTGATGAAGCAACACTACGAGAACTAGGTACAGATGAGGCTCTCGAGTTCGCAAGAATCCTCGAACTTCAAAAGCATCTAGGACAAGTTGCTGAAGGTAAGAACGCTTGGCTCAAGCTCGAGCGGGGCGGAAAGATTCACCACTCCTGTGTGCTGAATACAGCCACGGGGCGTCAGGCCCATATGCGACCAAATATTGCACAAGTGCCCTCAGATGCTACATATCGTTCTTTGTTCGGTCCTGGGGAATCCAGAGTCCAAGTCGGAGCTGATGCCAGCGGCCTTGAGCTTCGCTGTCTTGGCCATTATATCCATCCTTACGATCACGGAGATTTTGCCAAGGAAGTAGTCGAAGGTGACATTCACACCAAGCTCGCTGCTATCTACAAAACATCTCGTAAGGACTCCAAGCCGGTTACATATTGCCTGATCTATGGGGGCGGGGATGTAAAGCTCGGCCTTACAGCTGGTGCTTCTAAACAAACTGCTGCCAAGAAAGGTAAAGAGATCCGCAACCGGATCATGAAAGACCTAGATGGCTTCGCTGAACTATCAGCAGCTGTTGCTCAACGTGCCAAGTCTGGTGTGTTGAAAGGTCTAGATGGTCGTCCAATTCGTATAGGTAATAAAGCTCATGCGGCTTTAAACTACCTGCTGCAATCGGCTGGAGCCTGCATCTGCAAGGTTTGGCTGCTCAAAGCTTACGAGTTATTGGACGAAGCAAATATCGACTACCGGCCACTGGCGTTCGTTCATGACGAGCTTCAGATCTCAGTTGCACCTAACCAAGCTGAGCAGGCCACCTTCTTAATCACCGCCGCTATGAAAGATGTCCAACACCATTTTAAATTCCGTTGCGAGCTTGACTCAGAGGCTAAAACAGGTAACTCCTGGGCAGACTGCCACTAAATCTCCAGGCCCCTCCCGCTTAGGCGATATGGCCGAACACTGGGTTGCATTGCTTGCGGCCTGGAAAGGTGCGGAGGTCTATCCAAACCTCAATAGCACCGGCTCTTCTGACCTGATCATGGTCGTTGACGGTAGGGCTTACCAGCTCGACGTCAAACTTGCCCGGCCCAATGGGAACGGCGCTTGGAGAGGCAATACAGACAAGGTTAAAGATCCAGTGATCCCCGTTCTAGTTGTGCCTACTGGGGACATTTCAAATTGGAAGGTCCAATGGATCCGAAACCGCTACCCGGAAGAGCTCACTGACTTTTGGGGTAAATCCGCAGTTCCATTCACTTACACTAAGCACAATGACCTTTGAGCCCCCAACCCTTCTGGTCGATATGGACTTCTTCTGCTATCGCGCCGCACAGGCTGCCGAAGTGGAGCTCGAGTTCGACAGCGACTTAACCGTTGTCACTGGCTCGTTCAAAACAGGTCAGCGGATTATTAAAGAACAGCTAAACCAACTCCGTAATCGTTTCGGGAGTGACGACTTAGTTCTTTTCTGGACTGACAAAAAGAACTTCCGAAAGTATGTCGATCCCACTTACAAAGGTAACCGGACTAAGCGCAAACCTGCTGGCTACATGAAGCTAAAGCAGTGGTGTATATCCACCTGGAAGAGTGTTCTCAAGCCTGGCTTAGAGGCTGATGACGCTTTGGGGATAGTTGCCACAAAAGGGGAGGTAACCAACTTTGTCTTGATCTCGCCTGACAAAGATATGGAACAGATCCCGTGTCGTATCTACAACCTCAAACATGAGTTCACTCAAACGCCAGAGGAAGCAGAGAAAAAGCTGTATCAACAGTGCCTTCAAGGCGACGCTACTGATGGCTATAGGGGCTGTCCTGGCGTTGGTCCTAAGCGGGCTGATCTCATCTTGGATAATCCTTCGAATTACTGGGCCTCAACCGTTGACGCCTTTATCGCCGCTGGACTTACCGAACAAGACGCTCTGAGAAACCTTCGATTAGCTCGCATACTTCAGCACACCGACTGGGATGCAGAGAAGCAAGAACCAATCTTATTTACACCATGAAATTGTCGTTTAGGGAGATGGTTCTAATCCGCAACTATCTCCAGTCTCGCAGAGCCTACGAGAACGTAAATGTGCCGCTCTCAGCAGTCATCTGGGAGCCCTACATGCAAACCCTCCTAACCAAGATTAACGATGAGCTCGAAGCACTCTCCTGATCACTACAAACTTGGTGGTATTGAGGTCTGGGACTTCATTGCCTCACAGGACTGTGATTACTTCACCGGAAACATTATCAAGTACATCTGCAGGGCTGGTAACAAGCCAGAAGAAAGCAAGCTTGATGATCTTCTGAAAGCCCAAGCATACCTCCACAAACTCATCACCATCACCAATGAATCACCAGCAGCAAGCTGAACAGTTCAGGAGAATCATGAGCCAGCCTTCTGGCCTATTTAAACCTGACGTAGTACGCACCCAACTAATCCTGATCCTAGAAGAAGTAGAGGAGTTAGTTGAATCCCACCACATAGCATCTCTTGACCTTTCAAACTTAAGAGCTCGTGAGAATACTCTGAAAGAGTTGGCCGATGTTGTCTATGTGGCGTATCAATATGCAGCAGCATCTGGCTGGGACTTAGACGAAGCCCTCGACAGAGTTCATGCATCCAACCTGTCGAAACTTGATGACGATTTGAAGCCTATCAAGCGAGAAGACGGAAAGGTCATCAAAGGACCTAACTACAAAAAACCTACCCTTATTGATCTCGTTTGATGACTGATTTAATCGCCCGTACAGGTCGAGTGCAGAGCTGGCTCGACAACCCTGAATCAAAGCTCCCAGTTAGTTGCACAGTCTTCGTCGTTGAAGACACTATGGAAGGTCCTAATGGAATCGAAGCCTCTTGGCGATTTGTGTCTCATGCACTTCGGAATGCGGCCGGGGTCGCTGTACACCTTTCTAAGTTACGTCCCCGAGGAACGTCGAATGGAAAGGGTCTTGTGGCTAGCGGCCCTGTATCATTCGCCCGAGTCTATTCAGTACTTAACGAGACTTTACGACGCGGTGGTCATTTTAAGAACGGCGCGTGCGTGATTCATATTGACGCAAATCATGCCGACCTAGAAGAGTTTGTAGACGCAACACGTAGAGATCTCCCCTGGGTCAAGAAGTGTATTGATGTAACCCGCGAATGGTGGGAAGAACTAGATGTACCCCTTCAAGAAAAGATCCTTAAAGCAATACAAGCTGGTGATATCTGGCTCAACAAAGTTGCATACGACCAAAGAGGCGAACGTATTTTTGGTAACGTTTGCCTCGAGATACGATTACATTCAAGGGGTACATGTTTGCTCCAACATATTCAACTCGGCGCATGTAATGTCGAGGATTTATTCCCAGCTTTTACCAAAGGTATGTCCGAACTGGTCGCTCTGCATGGGCGAACAGGGGTTGGAGATACGGGTGAATACTTGTCCTCCGACGTGGACCGACAAGTTGGTCTCGGTGTTCTCGGACTTGCTAACTTCCTTCGTATTCATGGAATCACCTATCTCGAGTTCGGTGAAGCGCTTAAGGCAGTCAACGACGGAACAGATACAGACATCACTCCTGCAATTATTCTTGCCAGAGAGTGGGTTCGAGCTGTATCCGGAGCCGCCCAGATTGCTCGCGTTAATAACATGGACCGGGCTTTTACTATTGCCCCTACAGCTAGCTGCTCATACCGTTACAAAGATCTCGAAGGATTTACTACAGCTCCTGAGATTGCTCCTCCTATTAGTCGGCATGTCGACAGAGATAGTGGCACGTTCGGTGTGGAGTCTTTTGACTACGGTCCTGTTGAGATTGCGAGTTCGGTAGGGTGGGATACATATAACTTAGTGGCAGACCAGATCTGCCGCACGTTCGAAGAGACTGGCCTGTTTCATGGCTATTCATATAACTCATGGAGTGACGTCGTGACCTACGACCAAGCCTTTATAAACAACTGGTTTGATTCATATCAGACCTCCCTTTATTATGCGCTTCAGGTCGCCCCGGATACACTCCGTAAAGATGATGCAACTTCACTCTTAGAGGGTGATGATTATGCAGATCTCTTTGGCTTTGATGACGCAGAAATCGATCCATTCTGTTCCTCTTGTGCTGAGTAAATGTCTAACTATTTGAAAGTAATGTCCCGGAAAAGAACCTGGACACCCGTTGCTGTTGATAAAGGAGAATTTAAGGCAGGCTCTGAGGATGCAATCTTCAGGGCTCTTGCCCTCCGAACTTTAGAACTTCCTGTAAAGGAGATGCTCTCACAGGGTCTTGAGCGTGATCTCCCTGATGATCCTGGAGTTATCCCGGCCCTTACCTCCAACATGGCCGATGAAGATAAGCATGATATGGCTCTTGGCTACGTCGTTGATGCTCACGGGACTAACCCTAAGTATGAACTCGAAGCCCAGAAGATACGCGAAGCTTGGCTCAGCGACCCGTCACATCCGATCCTTAAGACGGCGATCCTCGAGCGTTCGGTCTTTTTTGTACTTCTCCCAATGTTCAGATTCTGCGGAGACATGGGGCTCAGAAGCGTTGCAGCTGATATCAGCCGGGACGAACAAACCCACGTACTTCTCCACGCTATGTGTGCAAAAGACCTTGGAGAATCCACGACCCCCGCTCTCAACAAACTACGGAGAGCCACCGTTGCTTGGGTTATGGACGGCCTCGGCTGTAGCCCTGAAGATAAATACCTCGACAAAGATTTCTGGTTAAAACAATCAGACAACCTTTATCTCAGGGGTAAGGCAGACGGCTTAGAGGAAACTCGCCGTTCACGTATGCCTGCTTTTTTTGAGGCCTCTAATGTAAATCTCCCGAAGTATGGCTGAGCTCTCACGCGATGAGATCTTCGGTACTGCTGAGTTCCTACCCAAGTTGGTAGAAGAGCTCGACGAAGTATTCCCGCAGGTCACACCCCAACCAACTGACGACATCGCCATCATCATGTTTCGTGCTGGTCAGCGTCATGTTGTCGAATTTTTATTTAATAAACTTGAGGACTAAATCATGTGTATGCCCTCCCCTCCGAAAATGCCGGAGATGCCACCTCCAGCTCCAACTGCTCCACCACCAGCTCCAATGATCGAGCCTCAGAAAGTTACACCTCCCCCTGAGATTGTAAAACCTGAAACTGAAGCAAAAGTGAAGAAACGTAAGAGTAGCAGGCAGCAACAGCAACAGGCTCAACGCGGAACTGCCGCACTTCGTATCCCCCTTAATACAGGTGGACCTTCGAAATCAGGCCTAAATATCCCAAAGTGACATGACATATCAAGCCCTTTCTCGTTATCAACAACTAAGCGCAGATAGGGAAGATTACCTTGACATGGCACGACGGTGTGCAGCGCTTACTCTCCCATACCTAATCACTGAAGATGGATATGTAGAGGGTGGGCGTTTACAGCAGCCCTATCAATCATTGGGCAGCAAGGGTGTCAACGCACTCAGCTCACAGTTAATGCTGAGTCTCTTCCCCATCCAAACAAGCTTCTTTAAGCTGCAGATCAATGATGCAGAGATTGCCAAAGTACCCGAGCTAACCCCCCAAGTCCGTTCCGAGATCGACTTAAGCCTTTCCAAGATGGAAAAGCAGGTAATGCAACAGATCTCCGAAAGTTCTGACCGGGTTCATCTAACGGTCGCAATGAAGCATCTGATCGTCACCGGCAACGTTCTCGTATTCGCCGGGAAGAAAGCCCTGAAGGTTTACCCCCTAGACCGTTTCGTTATTGAACGTGACGGCGAAGGAACAGTCATGGAAATCATCACTCGTGAAGTGATTGATCGCAGTCTCCTTCCTGCTGAGTTCCAAAAGAAATCCTTACTAGCTGGCAACGATTCAAACGCTGTTGGTGAAGATGGTCCCAAACTTGGTGTTGTAGGAAGTAAGTCTCATGCAGAAGAAGCTGAGGTTTATACCTGCGTCAAGTTGGTCGATGGTCAACACCGATGGCATCAAGAATGTGACGGTAAAATCATCCCTGGATCCAAATCTAGTAGCCCCTTGAAGCATTCCGCGTGGATGCCTCTCAGGTTTAATGTGGTGCAAGGTGAGTCATATGGACGCGGTCGCGTTGAGGAGTTCTTTGGTGATCTCACCTCACTTAACTCTCTCACCCGTAGCCTCATCGAAGGCTCCGCAGCTGCTGCCAAAGTTGTGTTTATGGTTAGCCCCTCGGCTACTACCAAACCGCAATCACTAGCTGCTGCAGGTACTGGTGCAATCATCCAAGGCCGTGCTGAGGATGTGTCTGTCGTTCAAGTTGGAAAGACAGCAGACTTCCGCACAGTCCAGGAGATGATCCGAGACTTAACTCAGAGAATCAGTGATGCGTTCCTGATCCTCAACGTTCGCCAATCTGAGAGAACAACAGCTACCGAAGTCAACGCGACTCGTATGGAGCTGGATCGACAACTCTCAGGTATTTATGGCGCACTAACCGTAGAACTACTGACCCCCTATCTCAACAGGAAGCTTCACCTGATGCAGCGCTCAAAGCAGCTGCCCTCCCTGCCTAAGGGTCTGGTGATGCCAACTGTCGTAGCTGGTCTAGGTGGTGTTGGCCGTGGTGAAGATCGCGCAGCACTTATCGAGTTCATGCAAACCGTGGGACAAGCGATGGGTCCTGAAGCCCTTCAGCAATTTATTGATCCCACTGAATTCCTAAGGCGACTCGCCGCCGCTTCTGGAATCGATACCCTCAATCTGGTCAAGTCTCCCGAGACGATGGCACAGCAGAAAGGTGAAGCTCAACAGCAACAGATGATGGCCTCTCTGACTAATCAGGTTGGCCAACTAGCTAAGAGCCCAATGGGCGAAGAAATGATGCAACAAATGAAAGATGCCCCAGGACAGCAACAAGCCCCGTCCGGCCCGCCGCCGGGCGCGTAACAAAAACGGCCACTTCAAGGCTGATGATCCAACTACCCCAGTTAATGAAGCCTGGGAGTCTGTACCTACAGAAGAAGCTCTACCTAAGAAAGTAGGCACTAATAAGGTGTCTGGCCTCAGTGTTGATACTTCTGGCAAATACTCCAAACAATCCAAGGTCGATAAACCAACCTTTGGAAAAGTAACCTCCACATTCCACTAACATGCCTACCACCACATTTGACGTCAACGAGCCTGTATCTGATGAGCAAAAGGTTGCAGAAGCCAAAGCTCTTGAGATCGGTGAAAAGTTATCCCAGGAAGAATCAGCCCAACGCGATGCAACCTGGGAAAAGAATGAATCTGAAGATCTAATCGGCGGTAAGTTTAAGACTCAGGAAGACCTACTTAAGGCCTACCAAGAACTTGAGCGTCAGCGCGGTGAAGCTAAAGAGGAAGTCGAATCTGAAGACGTCGAAGAATCCACTGAAACCGAAGAGTCTGAAGAAGCCCCCAAGTTTGAGAACTTTGCCAAGGCTTCTGAAGAGTTTGCTAACGGTGAGATCTCTGAGGAAACTATCGAAGCCCTGAGCCAGATGGACTCCAAAGATCTCATTCAGCAATACGTCCAGTATTACTCTCAAAACCAGCAGCAAGTAGAAGCAAAGGCTACATCTGACGCTGATGCTAAATCTATTGTTGATTCTGTTGGAGGCCAGGAAGCCTATACCGAAATGGTTACATGGGCTGCCTCCACTCTTGATCAGACTGAGATCGACGCATATAACAGTGTTACCAATTCAGGCAACACAGCTGCGATCAAATTCGCTGTTGAAGCTATGGCTAATCGCTACGCCAATTCCGTTGGCTATGAGGCCCCTCTAGTCACTGGTGGTAAGTCTGCTCCAAAGGTGCAGGGTTATCGATCCAATGCAGAGCTAGCTCGCGATATCAGCGATCCTCGTTACAGCAATGACCCTGCATTCCGTGCAGATGTTGAAGCCCGATTATCTAAATCTGGCGACCTTCTCTGATTAACGACCGTTCACCCCAATAGGGGCGGGTTACCCAAGGCTGGAACGCGCATGGGCTATCTCGTTAATCATGTCTGTAACTCTCACTTATCGCGGCGTTAAGTACACCAAGTATGTCTCAATTCAAAGAGCTAAAAAATGAATGCACTGATCAATATCTAGAACTAAAAGATCAGCTTTTGCATGAAAACACGCAGTGGTTTCGATTGAAGGTCAACCCGGTAACGCAGGAGCCTGATCCAGATTATGTGATTTTTAATCACGCAATCATTAAGGGTCCCAGTGTGCATAAGGCCAGCGTGCCTGTAAGCAATCTGGCTCCACTTGCCATGGATGTTTGTACTGAAATTCTGAACCACAATGGCATCAATCCGATGCTCTTCTATAGGATCTCGGCAAACTTGATGCCGCGTCAACCTAAGCCAACGATCCCTGACCCACACGTTGACCACGTCTGGGATTACAAGCACATTCTCATTTATCTAAATGATGCAGATGGCGACACGGTAATGTATAACCAAAAAGGTCAGATCATTGCCCGTAGTAAGCCAAAGCAAGACAAGGTGATTCAATTCGGTAAGGTCCCTCACTCTGGATACTTTCCAATAGAAAGCCCTTATCGGATCGTGCTTGTGGCGACCTACATCTAGCCCACCCGAGGCTCACAATATCGGCACCTTCCGGTTGTAAAACCTGAGGGGACGGTTTATGGAACCCCGGCTCCGGAAGGCTGGGGTGTCTGGTAGAGCTGGTGCTTAATGGAAGGTTCGATCCCTTCCCTACCTATTTGCCTTTTAAGCCCGATACGTCGGATAACTTATTAGGTACGCGTGCCTAGTCGATGGCCTAAATCGACAAACCTTACATAGTTCTAGAACGTTTGACTAAACCGATATTTGCCTATTAATTAATCAAAATGACTATCTCTAATTTTCAACTACCTAACCAGGTAAATGGCGGCTCACGTAGCGCCACTTACGATACTCGTTACGCCACGGCGCTTAAACTTTTCAGTGGAGAGGTTTATAATGCGTTTAACTCAGCCTCGATTTTTAAGGGCCTAGTTAAGAACTACGACCTCCGTGGTGGTAAGAGCAAGCAGTTCCTGTTCACCTCGAAGCTGAGCGCTGGGTATCACACACCTGGCCAGGCAATCGTCGGAGACGCTGGACTGAAGACGAACGAGAAGACCTTGATCATGGACGACCTGCTGGTAAGCAGCCAGTTCGTTTACTCCTTGGACGAAGTCTTCGCTCAGTATTCAACACGCGCTGAGATTTCTACTCAGATCGGTGAGGCTCTTGCCAAGTTCTACGACGAGCGCCTTGCTCGCGTCCTTGCCAAAGCTTCTGCTGAAGGCGCTCCTGTGACGGGTGAAGACGGTGGTTTCCACGTCAACCTTGGCTCTGGTAACACCTTCGACGCTCAGGCACTTGTAGACGGCTTCTTCGAAGCTGCTGCTGTCCTCGACGGTCGTGACGCCCCTGCTGAGGGCCGTGTGGCCGTATTAGCACCTAGGCAATATTACTCACTGATCTCTTCCGTTGACACCAACATCCTGAACCGTGAAATCGGTAACACTCAGGGTGACATGAACAGCGGCAAGGGTCTTTACAGCATTGCTGGTATTCGCATCCTCAAGAGCAACAATCTTGCTGCTCTCTATGGCCAGGACTTGAGTTCTGCCGCCATCACTGGTGAGAACAACGACTACCAGGTAGACGCTTCCAACCTCGCAGGACTCGTGTTCCACCGCGAAGCTGCTGGCTGCATCCAGTCGGTTGCTCCTTCAATCCAGACCACGTCTGGTGACTTCAATGTCCAGTATCAGGGCGACCTGATCGTGGGCAAATTGGCTATGGGCGCAGGTTCACTGCGTACCGCCGTTGCTGGATCTTTCCAGGCTGTTTGATAATTCAATCCTTAGGGCTTCGGCCCTTTGGGTTTCCCATTCCCTAAGTAAATTAATGGCTACTAAACTTACGAAACTGTCTGCAGTAAACATCGTTCTATCGAATGTAGGGCAGGCTCCAGTAACAACAGTCGACAACGATAACCCTATGGTTGTTATGGCTGCCAACGTTATTGATGAAGTAACAAACTCGGTGCAATCTGAGGGCTGGACTTTTAACACTGAGAAGTCCTACCCCTTTACTCCTGATAACAGTAAGAAGATCAACATCCCAAATAACATTCTTCAGATTGATACGTCCTACACTTCTTTGCTAGACGTAGTCCTCCGTGAAGGCAAGCTTTATAACAAGCGTGATCACACCTACAACTTTACCGAACAGGTAGCTGCTGATGTTGTCTGGCTAGTTGAATTTGATGACATGCCAGAAGCATTCAAACAGTACATTTCTATGCGTGCTGCCAATCTTTATGCAGGCCGCGCTGTTGGATCTGCTGAAGCCGTCAAGTTTGGTGAGCGTGAAGAAGCTCAAGCTCGTTCAGCAATGATCGAGTACGAGACCCAACAGGGTGACTACAACTATCTAGGAACAACAGATAACCGCAATATCCCCACTTACCGACCCTTTAACGCCGTAAATCGGTACTAGTTCTTATGGCAGCTATCTCACAAAAGATCCCTAACCTTCTAGGTGGGGTGTCACAACAACCTGACCCCGTGAAGCTGCCTGGGCAAGTACGTGCAGCTGAAAATGTTTATCTAGATCCAACTTTCGGCTGCCGTAAACGGCCTGGTAGTGAGTTCACCGCAGCACTGGCGACTGGTATCCCTAACGAATCCAAGTGGTTCCCCATCTTCCGTGACGACAATGAACGCTACGCGGTATGTATGTATAAGGTTGCCAATTCGTTCTACCTTCGCGTGTGGGACCTCAACGACGGCTCAGAGCGTACCGTCACGATGAGCTCATCTGCATCGAGCTACTTCTCGAATTGCAATTATCAGGACGTTAATCAACTAACGATTGCTGATTACACCTTGCTGGTTAATCCCAAGATGCAGGTGTCAATGAGCTCTGACCGCTCGACCATCTCTGATGATGAGGCTTTGGTTGTAGTCAACCAAGTGGCTTATAACACCACTTACAACATTGATCTGGCAGACCACTCAGCAGGGGCTAGTCCTGTTTATAGCGCTACTGGTATCGAGGTGATTCCAGGCTCTTATGTGGACGACGACGGTGGAACATGTGGTGATGTAGATGCTCAGAACTTCTCAGAAAACCACCCTACAGATAGCACTAAAACTGGTCTTCAGTTTCGTCTAGTTAATCAGTGTTCCGCCTTCCTTGAAGGTGCGGACTACACCGAGTACCGCGTTACTACTGCCTATGGACAGCCTTTTAATAAGCCGTCTGGGCACAGCGATGGAGACTCTTTCACAGAAGACTTCGGTGACTTCGACATTAACTGGGTAGAAGATGAAGACGTAGGTATCGAGGCTTACGTCATTAATGCTCAATGGGCTTACAGTAATAGCGACCCTAAGGACAAGACCTTCACTGGTTCCTTAGGTAATACAGTTCGTGTCCGTTCTGCTTCGAGTCGTATCGAGAGCAACCAACGCTATGTCTCTAAGTACCAGGTCGAAGCTGTTCTTCAGAACGGTGGCACTGGCTGGCGTGTGGGTGATACTGTTGCCGTAACGATGCAAGGTAAACCCTTCACAATTCGCGTAACAACAGAAAGGTTTGTCTATGCCTATAACAACCTAGGCGGTGCAAGTTTTACTACCCCTGCTGATCAATCGTCAGGTGTACTAGATGTTGCCGCTGTTGTCACAGATCTAACAAACGACATAAACTCTGGTACACACTTCACTGCTGAGAATGTTGGTAATGTTATTCGAATAAGCTGCCCCCATAACAGAGACTTCAACGTGTCTGTACGAGGCGGTACGGTCAACAGTGCCATGCGGGCCGTTAAAGGTTTTGCGCGTGATATTTCAAAACTACCTGATCAATGCTTCGACGGGTTTGTCTTAAAGGTCTCCAATACTGAAGAATCAGATGCTGATGACTACTACGTCAAGTTTGTCACCCAGGCTCCTGGTGGTAAAGGTGCAGGAAGCTGGGAAGAGACTGTCGCCCCTGGTATAAAAACCAGCTTAAACACCTCGACACTTCCCCACGCTTTAATTCGTCAAGCAGACGGTAGCTTTATTCTCGATAGCCTCAACACCTCCTCAGCGTTTGGTGGCTGGGCTGGTCGAAAAGTTGGCGACGAAACCTCCAACCCTGAACCATCGTTCGTGGGCCGCACGATTACTGACATGTTCTTCCACAAGAACCGTCTTGGATTCTTGTCTGAGGATGCAGTGGTCATGTCGCAACCTGGTGACTACTTCAATTTCTTTGTCGGTTCTGCAATTGCTGTTAGTGATGCAGATCCTATTGACATGACGGCAAGTTCTACTAGACCTGCCATCCTTAAAGCGGCTGTACCTTCACCAAAAGGTTTAATTTTATTTGCAGAGTATAGTCAATTCCTCATGAGTTCCGAGGAGGTTATCTTCGGATCATCTACTGCACAGATCAAAGAAATCTCTAACTATTATTATAGGTCTGAGGTTCAACCTCTCAATACCGGTGTAAGCGTCGCCTTCATTTCTGAAAGCGCTACTTACTCGAAAGTTATGGAGATGGCCGTTGACTCTGTAGCTAATAGACCTGTTGTGGCTGACATCACAAGGGTGATTCCTGAGTACCTTCCCTCCAACTTTAAGTGGGGTGAAGTCATGCCTAATAATAATATGATAATCTTTGGGGATGGTTCCGAGACTATTTATACCTTTAAGTTCTTCAACAATGGCGACGAGCGTCAACTAGCTGGCTGGACAAAGTGGATCTACCCTGGTGACATTAGTATGTTTGCTGCCGAGGATGACCTTTGTTACATCATTGCCAAGACTATTGACGGTAACCATATCCTTATGAAAACTGAGCTTATCGATGATCCTGATGAAGCTCCTATCGATGTTGGATTCTCTAAATTTACGCCGCGTTTAGATGCGATGGTTAGTGGTTCTACATTGACAACTTCTGTTGAAGATGCTCTTAATACCAGAATCATTGTTCCAGCAGATGTCATGTTCTTTGGAGCTACTTATAACGTAGTTGTCACGTCTGGCAGCTTCCGATCAACATTCAGGCGAGTCACACCTCAGTATGATTCGGTTAACAATAATCACTACATTATTGCTAACACAGATCTACTAACGGCCGACTGGGTTTTAGGGTGTCAGTATAATGCTTCTATAACTCTCCCCTCTATCTTTGTTACTGAGGAAGGTAGATCTGATCGTGTAAATGTTCCAACAGTAACGCTTCTGCACCTGGACCTTTACTACTCAGGTCGGTACGAAATTGTGATCGACAAGCTGGGATACCCTCAGCAACGATTAGATGCAGATATGACTCGTTCAAATGTCTATGACGCTGATGATGCTCCTATCAATGAGATCTCTACGCAGACAATTCCTGTTATGAGTCGAGGTGATATCGTCAAAACTACAATTAATGCACTAGATCCTTTCCCCTCCGCCATCACTGGTTATAGCTGGGAAGGTCACTACAACAACCGAGGAATCAGACCAATACGATGAAGCATTTCCGCACTGCCACTGTGCAGGATGCGGTAAAGGTTGCCAACAATCTTCGACCGGAAGATTTACAAGAGATCGAAGGCCTGGGCCATAACCGCCTGGGCGTCGTTTTCAGTGTTCTAGCAAGTGACGTAGCGGTCTCCTTCTTTAATACAGAGGGGGAGATTGCTGGCGTTGCCGGGATCGTTAAAGAATCCGACGAGGTGGGTGTCATCTGGATGCTTTGCACACCTGCAGTCGAATTGAATCCTCATACTTTTGTCCGACACGCCAGACGCTGGCTTAACGAAGAACAGTGCAACTACCGCCTCCTATGGAACCTGGCTGACGCTAGGAACCTCTACCACCACAAACTTTTGCGGATGCTCGGATTTAAGGCCCTTAGGTCTGTACCAAGCGGGCCGCAGTCATTGCCCTATTTGGAGATCGTAAAACTATGTGTATCGCAACAGGGACGGCAGTGACAGCCGCAGCAGCCACAAACGCTGGTCTAGCAATATCTGCTGCATCAACTGTCGCTTCTATTGGTTTGGCATTTATGTCTGCTCAACAGCAGGCAGCCCAAGCCCAGCAACAGGTGGACTTGCAAAATCGTCAAAGGCGTGAGCAAGCCTCCCTCAGTAATCAAGCTGCTATGACGGCTTATAACGGTAAGATCAGGGCTCAGCAAGCCTCCCATCTTTCATTCTATAAACAATTAGATAACATCAACTCTGGTGTTAATAAGACCTACATTCAAGAACAACTAAAATTCGAAGAAGCGCAGACCAAAGCAGCATTTAAGAGTCAAGATATCCTCCGCAAATCGATCGGTGCTCAAGGCAAGATCCTTGCCTCCGGTGCTACTGGTCAGTCTGTTGGACTCCTATCTCTAGATGCTGATCGTCAAGCAGGCTTCGCCCAGGCTCAGACAAACGCCTCTGTAGATAGCGCTGCTATCCAAGGTGCAATCACGCAGGACGTTGCCTTCGACCAGGCTCAAAGCTCTGCTAACCAAGCCTTCAGTCGAACCGACGTTACCGCTCAAGCTCCCATCCTGGATCCCTATGGGATGGCAGGTCTAAATATTCCTACCTGATATGGCTCGTATCTATAACCCTGAGCAGTACGGGGACAACTTCCAGGGTTCTATTCAGAGCCGTGGGTTTAACCCTGTATCTGCTATTGATCGTTCTAAGCATGAACGCAAGAAAGCCCAAGAGGCTGTCGACAACATTAACCGTGAGATTAAAATCCTTGACCGTGACCAACAGATGGAGAGGACTTTTCAGTCTTCCGTCCAAGGTGTAGAACGGGCTAACTTACAAGCAACTAATACAGCGGTCCAGGGCTTACTCTCGCTATCACAAACTGCACTCAAAGCTCGTACAACACAGCTTGAACAGAAAGAAGCTCTTGAGAAACAAAATCGCCTTCTAGACTCGATTGGTTTAGACCAAGATGAGACAGGGCCTACTGAGTCTGACTCCCAAGAGGTAAAAGCTTTTGATACTTCTACCAATGCTCAAGCCGCTGCTATTAATGAAACAGCCTCAGAAGTTGAAGCTGCTGGTACTCTTGAAGATCGTGATGTAGGTCATCAACTACGCCAGGGATCTGCACATAATATTGCTGCAGCTATCAAGGGTGATATCTATGAGGCTAGAGCTTCTCATGGCGTCTTTATGCAGGAAGCATTACGTCTAATCCCTGATAATCAAAAGCCTCGTTCATTACCTGAAGCTAGAGCGCTTTTACGAAGCCTTAACCGTCAGTTTCTCGCAGTCGGTGGTTTGATGGACCCCGATATGCGCTCCTTACTTGCTGAAGAGTTAGCCCCGACAGTTATTGAAAACAATGCACAATTAGCTAGACAACTTGTAGGAAACTCTATTAAGGCTGACCAGAAGGCTAATCAAAATCAACTGCAAGCTACCATCTATTCTGCAACCGACTCTAATAAGAGTGCAGCTGAGGTATGGAAACTCGCCTCAGAAGGTGCAGCCCATGGGAACATTGGTCATTCTGGATTCTCTGCAGCATCCAATGAAACTGCAATTACTTATATAATTCAGGCTGCTGAACAGAGTGGTGACGCAACATTACTTGAGCAGTTACTTACTACTCCCAAGATGGCTGACCAGCCGAATGGTCCTACCCTGGGTGATGACTTTGCACATTTACTTGGTCCAGCTATAGAGCGGGCTAAAACGAACCGTACTAGAGCAATCAACACTCAGAGGCAAGCTACAGACCAGGAGGCAAAAGCAGCCGTAACTGCTTATTACAGCGACCCAACCAAAAAAGATGCCAAGCAAACGTTAATTAGGCAGCTTCAAGGTCTACCTCAAACCACCGCAGTACGTCGAGAACTGGATAACTTAACCGCTGCAGGTTTTGACAACGACCCTGAACTAGAGGCTGAGCTTACTCGACGTCAAGCTGCTGGAGATTTTATATCTCAAGATGAATTAAATGGCCATTTGAATAGCGGGAGTATCCGTCCTGAAGTTCACAAGGCCCTTGCTGCTGGTAATCCTGATGTCCAATTAACTACTAAAACTAGGGAATTAGTTGAAGCAGAAAAAGACACAATTCAGAGCCGGATATTGGGCGGTAATAAAATGTCTAATATGCCTAAGGCCACTCGCGCTGCGTTTGACAAGCGGGTGCTAATTGCCAGTGCTCAGATAGCTAAGCAAATCGCTGCAGAAGTCCGTTCTGCAAAAGAGGGTTTACTAGATAATCCCGAAGAAAGTGCCAGGGTACTTAGCGCTGCCATGGATGCAGTGTTAGCGCGGCCTGAATATCAGATGACTCTTGACCCTAAAGACGGTATGCGCTTTCTTGCTGATCTGGGTACAACCCGCTCTCCTGAATTCAAAGAAATAACCATTGCTCCCGGTGAGCAGGATTTTCGTGGTCAAGATTTTACAGAGATAACTACGAGTGTCCCTAGATCTGAATTTAGTGCCACCGACGATTTGATTCTCAACGCTGATCAACTTAATACTGATGTTAACAACCTTATACAAAAGAAAGAAATTAGTCCTGCCTCTCGTAAGTGGGCTCGTTGGCTTGGTCTATCTGACCGTGCCTTTATCGATGCTCAACTCGAACGCAACGGAAAACCATCCATCCGACTTCTTAGAGATCAATCTCCCAAAGCAGTTGAGCCAGGTGCTGATCTAACGCCAGTATCTGGCTTCGCACATCTACAGAGTATGGGCTTTCCTGTGCGCGGGAGTGCCTACCTCACCTCCGCTATTTCTCATGAATCTGCATGGAATGGGATGCGCGAGTGGGAAGAAGTCGAAGGCGACGGTACAAACCGTAATGGCGGTCTAATTTCTTGGGCTTCATGGCATGACAACGCTGCTCGTCTGGGCGCTGTTGAAGCTCATTTCGGTCGCAGCATCAGTTCCATTACGGAAACTGAGCAGTTGGAATATATGCAATATGAGATGAAGACTGACTACCCATCTGCATATCGGATCTTCAATAACCCCAACGCATCCTCTGCAGATTTGCAGTGGGCCGTGTCTACCTATTGGGGATTCGATCCAGCTTATACCGGTAATCGGTGGGTGGATGCTGAAAACATGATCAATGCTCAATGACCCCTCCATGCGTGGAGAGGTTTACTAAATAATCATTATGGATCAAATTAACCTCTTCCAAGATGGAGTGACTGAGGGTGCGTCTGCGGAAGCCCGCTCAGCCTTTTCAAATAGTCTTACTCAGGAAACTGAGCAACAGGATGAAGACATCCTTGATAACCAAGTACCTTCTTTGCAGGAGGGTACTCAGTCACCAGAGCCAGCAGCCAACGTTGGCTCTGAGCGTAACTTCGACGTAAACAACCTCATTGGCGATGGCGTTGCTGCTGTAGTCGATTTCTTCGATCAAGACCGTGATTATGAACAAGTACGGGAAGATATGCGTGAGGCTGACAGCCAGCGTGAAGAAGCTCGTAGTGAAAACCCAGTTGCAGGAGCACTCGATGAAGTCTCGGGTGTTGTCAAAGGTTCACTCCTTGGTGTTGGTGAGCAGACCCTCGGCCTCGCTGAAGTAGTTGGTGATTCCGTCAAATCCCTTGCTGAAACTGCTGTCCGTTTCGTCACCCGTGACACGGTGCAGCCCAATTGGACCCGTGGTGGTAAGGATAACCCCTTATCTGAAAACTACGACTGGGCTACTTGGAACTTAGGTAAAGACGAGTACGGAGCACAGACCGGTATTGGTAAAGCTATTCAAGGCATCACCGAGTTCGGCCTGACTATGGCTATGACCGGTGGATTTGGTGGTGTAGGTAAAACCCTGGTTGGCCAAGTTCTACGTGGTGGTGTACGCGGTATTGCAGCTGATGCCATATCTGCTGTATCCGGCGACGGAAATATGTCCAACATGCTCGAAGAATCTTTCCCCGAGTTAAAAGACACTTGGCTAACTGCGTTAGCTATAGATAAAGAAGACAATGTGTTCTCTGCAGCTACTAAAACAGCCCTTGAAGGCTTTGGTGCTGGTGCTGCTATTGAGACCAGCGTCCGCATGGCATGGCGTGGTGCCAAAGGGTTGCTTAAGGGCAAACCTGCTGCAGAGGTAGCTGCTGAAGCTGCCCCGACTATTACGCGCAACGAAAACCTAGACATCGTATCTCGACGGATCATCGACTCTGGTGACACTGTCCGGTTCGATCGGTTTTCACAGATCCAGGATATGGAAGCTGCAGGTATCCCTACAACTTGGGATGATGCTGCTGCTGTAGTTCCTGAATACTTCACCCCCGGTTCAGCCCGAGAAGTTCCAGCAACGTTTCACCCAGGTGTAAGGATAAAGCTCGATGAGTTACAAGCTGAATTTGACGAGCTTGTAGCCAAAGGTGAAAAACCTGAGGTTGGTGCAAGTATTAATCCATTCACTGGTGAAGTGCCTACTAGTGGCCACATGGTTGCTATCGATGGCGCAGTGCTGGAAGAGTTGGATAACCCCAGCGCGATTGCTTCCTTTATCTCCCAAAATAATGCGATTCTTGCTCGCGAGGATGTGTATTTAGGCAGCTGGGTAAGTGAAAAGACTGGAAAACCAGTAGTTGAACTTTCTCGATTAGTTAAAGATGGTACTGAAGCAGATATGTTGGGCCGCATGTTTGATCAGGAAGGTATCTTCCGCTTAGATGACTTCGAGTACATAACGACTGATGGTTCAGATGCACTACGCCAAACGAAAGGCCAACATCTGAGGTCTGCCTACACAACTCCCCATGAGCCCACCATCACGCCTGCAGCCAAAGTTGCTGCTCAGCAGATGGAAGCGGCTACATCACTTGCTAAGCCTGCTAACGGTGGTGGCGGTGGCCGTCTGGCTACCAATGCCCAGGTAAAGCAGATTGCGGACGCCCGTGGTGACGGCGCTGGTGAAGCTATCGACAGTCTTATCAAGGCTGTAGAGGTTGACCCGTCAGATCTGGCCAAAGAGGCCCGCCTGACAGTCTCTTCTCTCCGTGAAATCGTCGAGGGTGACCTGGCTAACTTCCTGGACGTTGACGGGAAGCTAATTAAAGAGTCCTTCTCAACCGTCAAGTACGGCGATGAGTCAATCCTGTCTCGTCGTGGTGCTTTCCAAGTGCGAGCCATGATGGCTAACACTGCCTCAGCGATTTATGACGCCGCCTACAAGGTGTCTAAAACAGCCGATGAGGGCATCCCTGTTGATATGCACATAGCCAACCTGAAGGACAACCTTCTGGCTCTGCTGAAGATGCACAAGCACACCAGCAACCTTGTTGGTACTCGACTGGCTGACTACAGCATCAATGTCGGTGACATGAATTTGACCATGGAAGGGTTCATGAAATCTGCTGACCCCAGCAAGTTGGATGAAACCATCGAAGCAGCATCTAAACAGCTCGAAGATATGGTTAAGGGAGTTCAATCTGGCGACCCCAAAGCCCTGCAGCAGGCTCAGCGGACTGCATCAATGCTCCAGTTGACTGCTGGTGACGTTACCAAGATGGTTGACGTGACCAAGAACTTAAAAGAGCTGGGAACAGATGCAGCTCTGAAGTTGATGTATAACTCGATGCTTTCGAGCCCTGCTACTCACTTAGTTAACAACCTATCTAACGCCTTCAATATGGTCTATAGGCCATTGACAGCTGCTGTAGGTGGCAACGCTAAGAAGAAGAAAGCAGCTATCGCTTCTTATCACAACTTCTTTAAGACTATCCCTGAAGCCTTTGAATTGGCTGTTCGTACCGCCAAGACCGGTGTATCTAACGTCGGTGGTACTCGTGACATGGTTCAGACAAATGCAACAGGTGCAGCCCTAAAGGCTCTAGCCCAAGAAGCATCTGAAAGTGATGATCTTGCGCTGAAGGGTGGATCTGGCCTCCTTCACATGATGCACGATGTTGCTAACTTTCCACTATTTGATTGGCCTTCTAGGTTCCTGACCACCTCTGATGAATTCTTCAAGGTCATGGTTACCCGTATGGAGTACAACCGCTTCAGTATGGAGAAGGCTATTGATCTAGCTGGTGGTGAAGGTGAGTCTGCTGTTAACGAAGCTTTTGAGCGTCTACTTAAGTCTGAATACTCCCGTAACTTTACTAAGTCCGGGGGTGTGCTTAATGATGAACTGTTGAAAGGTGCTAAGGAAGTAACTTTCCAAACTGAGCTCGCCGGACCTGCTGCAAAGTTTGCAAGCTTCCTCAACGATGTCCCAGCTTTGCGTATATTCTTCCCCTTCGTTAAGACTGGCCACAACGTCTTGGTATATACCGGGACACATGTCCCAGTTTTAAACATGGCCCTCAAAGAGAGCCGTGATGTGATCGCTCAAGACACGATAGAAGGTGCAATCATGCGCGGACGTCTTGCGTTCGGAACCATGTCGATCATGGGTGCCGCAACTCTGGCTGCTTCAGGCATGATCACTGGTAATGGTCCTGCAGGTGGACAACGTCGTAGGGAATGGCTTAAGACCCACCAGCCCCGATCCTTCAAAGTTGGTGATCGCTGGGTTTCTTATGACCGTATTGAGCCCTTTGGGCAGATCTTCTCTGCCGTTGCTGATATCAACTACGCTTTTGAGAGTGGAGACCTAGAAGAAGATAAGGCTAAATACCTGGCTGGATATCTAACCCATGCTCTAGGTGTAAACCTGACCGATAAGTCTATGTTCCAAGGGTTGGAGCCTATGTCCGCCCTGCTTAACAGCCGTAACTTCAGCCCCGATTCATTCTTGGCTATGGGTTTGGATACTGCTAACAACTTCATCCCCCTGTCTGGTGCCCGTCGTGCCCTGACCAATGCCTTGCATCCTTATATGCAGGAGTTTAATGAGCAGTACGACCGTTCTTTGCACTCAGCTTCCTTGGGTATTCTGGGTAATACTAAAGATCGTATTGATTGGCTTACTGGTGAAAAGATTACAGGCGGTAGTGGTGGCCTAGGTAATGCTGTCCTACCATTCAAGACTGTGAAGCGTGGTGATGATGTTGTTAAAGATGCTCTAGAGGATATTGAGTTTGATACTTCAGTTGTTTCTGAAGAGCTTGGTGGTGTTGAATTAACACCCGAACAGACAGCCACCTTTGCAAAATATATCTCTGAAACTGGTATCCATGAAAAGCTAAAGAGTTGGGTTACTAAGCCTAATTTCAAGGTAGCAGTCAAGGAGTATCAGGATAAACTTAAGCAAGGACATCGAGTCAAGAAAGAGAATCAGTTCTTCTATAGGCAGATCACATCTATGCTGCGTGAGGCTAAGAAGATTGCCGTCTTGCGTTTACGTGAAGACTATCCAGATCTCAATGCAGAGATCATGATGGATAAATATGCAGCCCAGGCTGATCGACTACCTAATGGATACGAATCACTACTTAACTTTAGGAACCAGTAATGGCCACAATTGAAAATTCTTATACAGGGAACGGCTCGACCGTTCTCTTTTCATTTACATTTGAATATATTGAAGAAGTTGACGTAGAAGTCTCTATTAATTCCGTCACTCTCGCTACAACTGAATACTCACTGGCCAACAGTACAACTATTGAGTTCAATACAGCCCCTGCTTCTGGTGCTGCTATTAGGATCTACCGCAACACGACAGTTAATGATCCAAAAGCAACCTTCTTTCCGGGTTCTGCTATCCGTGCTCAGGATCTCAACGATAACTTTGAGCAGATCTTGTTTGTTACTCAGGAAGCTGACGCTATTTCTGAGCGTGCTGAGCTGGCTGCTGACCAGGCCCAGATCGCAACTACCGCT
>Ga0181398_1000114_pt1 | contig 22604 bp, 26 predicted proteins | sample 21SPOviralmetaG_FD_130127 | JGI IMG/M metagenome (GOLD analysis project Ga0181398, IMG submission 130127) | Marine viral communities from the oligotrophic San Pedro Time Series (SPOT) site, San Pedro Channel, CA, USA - 21 SPOT_SRF_2011-04-29 | ecosystem: Environmental > Aquatic > Marine > Strait...
ACAGTGGATTGTCTACCGAATTTATCCGCTAAAACTATACCTACTTCATAGTTTCTATTTTGTTTTAAAGAAGCGTTTGGATATTCTATCTTACTAGTTCCAAATGAATTTAAAATACCTGGTCCAAAACCAAACTTTTCATTAGCAGCAAGGTTGTAATCTAAAAAACTAGGCGGCATATGCTTGTCTTGATAATTAGCATATACAACTCTATTACTTATTATTTCTTGAGATTGAGCTTTTACTGGCACTTTATCATATACTCTAGTGTTTTCAGACTCTGGAATTGTTTTGAAAGGAGACTTAGAACCGTATTCGTAAGTAAAATATATATTATCTCCAGAAAAATTAGTAGAATTTACAGGTATAGTATCTACTACTTTTATAGCTATTTCGTTAGATTCTTTATATAGTATATCTATTTCTTGTATCTTAAGATTACTTTGCATCTCACCTGCTTTGTAAGGTAGCGGTATGTTTAAAGTTATTTTATTAACTTTGTTTTCCATAAAAGAAACCTCTGTACTTTGATAAGCTCTTTTCTCGTCGCTTATTTCAACGTCATTTTGAACATCAAAAGTATCTGGATTTTTTGCTATAAAATCTTCTGCTAAGAAATAACCATCTTGTTGAGGTATAAAACAAGGTTGTGTAAAAGGCGCGATTAAAGAATACTCGCCGTCATCAAACTTAAATCTGTAAGAAAATCTAACAAACTTATCTTCTAAATAATCAACATTAGCAGTTGCTGCAAAATTTGAATCATAATAAGGGTTTGGTATAGCAAATAAAATCTCTTCATCTGCTGCTAAAGCAGGGTTAGGTGCTTGATCTACCTCTACTTTTAAAGTTGGAATCCTAACAGCGGGATTATCTGTATTTAATGTAGAATCTTTTTGTACAGAAACAACTTTAGATCCAGTATCTACAACGCTTGTACCGACTATTTTAAAAACGCTAAAACCTATGCCTCCTGATACTGTTTCAGCTAAGTTTACATAACCAGTGTAGTTTGTTAAATAAAACTCTGTATTTGGGGGTGGTGTATTAGGATCCATAACAAAACCGCTACCTGTTGGTGGTAGATATTCTGATATAGCATCTTTCATAGTTGTTTCAGGTGAAGAAAAAACAAGAGTTTCAGATAAAGCTATAGTTACGTTCTGACTTAAAGTTACGGTTGAAGTAGGAACATCTATATTTATAACAAAAGTATTATAAGGAACTCCAGCCCCACCACTTATTAAAACATTTCCAATTTCTAAATCACTAACACTAAGACATGTAACTGTATTTACACCAGTTGAAGCAGCTGTGGATGTAGTTGTTAAAACTTCAGCGTCAGAAATTTGACTTCCCTGATAAAGCTCTATTGATTGGTAAGGGTAGTATTTAGCAACTGATATTTGATCTTCACTTGTGTAGTAACCAGTTTGGTAGTTTATATTTACTTTTCTAGGCTGATTTCTATTGTCTGTAAAAAATAACAAATCTTCAAGAAGATTTACCACTACAGGATTTAAGGTTGAAAAGTTCAACCAATTACCTTCGGCTATTATTTTAGCGCTAGTCGTAGCTTGGTTTACATCCCATGAAACTATAGCGCTATATTTACTTTGATCGTATGATTGTGTAGTATTGTTTGTTAAAAAAGCAAAAACAGTATTAGAAGCTTCATCATCTAATAAGCCTACGACTTGTAAGTCAGAAACCCCAGTCACGTTAACATTGAAATCTATAACTTCTAAATTACCTCTAACAGTTTGAGCAGTACCTACGTCTTCACCGTCAGAATTATTAATAGTTATGTTTACAGCGTTTCTGTATTCACCGTTAGGTAATAATCTATCGTCGAGATCTTTATTCATCTTCGACCTTAAGAAACTATTTTTTACTTTAGCCATTTAATTTTAGTGTTTAATCCATTTAGATTTACCTCTCATTACTTGAGCAATTTCACCAATCTTTATGTTAGATAATCTTATTTTTGCATTTCTTAATTTAGCAGATCTTTCTTTTTTCAACCTTTGAACTACATACTCTGGTTGATTGGCACGTGTTGATATTATAGCATGCAATATATGTGCATATAATGCATCTTCTGCTAGTTTAGGTATCTTAGTATCTGTATCGTACGCTAAGCCATCAGATATGTACTCTAGCAATATAAGCTCACCAACTAATCCACTAGAAAAAGACATTTTACCCTCTCTTTCGTTTAAGTTAAAATAACCGTTTTTTTGGGCGTATTGAGGATCTAAACCATACTGTCTTCTATAGTTCGCGTATATAAAATTACCATTACCTGAAAAATTAAAACCTAAAGTGTCTGGGCTTTCTGCTAAATAATCATTAAGATCTGGGTTACTGTTACTATGCCATCTTTCTTGTATAAGAGAAGTACCTTCTACGTTTTCTCCAAAATTATCTTGAGTTGGTACTCCTTTTGAGTCTTGAACGTTAGTATAATAAGGGCTGTTAGTTAAGTTGTTAGTTGGATATATAATATGTTTTATACCATTTCTATCTGTCCAAGAAGTTCTAACATAATTAACATAGTCTTGAGGTAAAGCTAAAGTTAAATTTTGGGGTATAGTTAACTCTGAAGTTTTTACGCTTTTTAAAGTATCATAGCTAAATTCTTGTAAACCTCTTTTAGCAAAAAACAGTATATCTGATTTTTTAGCCTTCTGTATTAACTTACCACTTCCTACATAACCAACCATGAAGTTATCTATAGCATCTTCTAACGTAATATAAGAGTAACCTCCATAGTTATCTTCAACTGTTTGGCCAAAAGCCTTTTCAATCTCATCGTTACCATAAAGTCCTCCGTCTAGTTTTTTTAATTGAACAACTATATATAAACCAGCAACTGGAGGATTTGTGAACTCAATAGCATTATTTACAACAAAAAACTCTGTAATATACTCTTCATAATCACCCGGTAAACCAGTTGCACTTGTATATAATTTAAAGTTATTTAAAGAGTAGTTTATATTATCAGGGTCATAATGTCCTAATATTAAATCTGTATTAAAAGTAGTTGGAAATGACGTTTTAACGTTGTTACCTCTAAAGCCTTGAGCGCCTTGATAATATTGTTGGTTTGTTTCCGTTATTAAACTCATTTATTAGCTTTTTTCGTTAATTTCCATTTTTTGAGCTTCTTGTGAAGCTGCTTGAATTATTGTTGGGTCGTTTACTACGATACCAAAATATTTTAATATTTCTAAAACCAAAAGCGTTTGTTCTGAAACGTCTAATTCAAAGTCAGTAGACGCGGTTGGACTAGGGTTATAAACATACTGACCTAAACCACCAACGGTGAAGCCCCATTTTGGAGGCGTAGGGGTTAGTATAGTGTTTACAGTTATAGAGTTTGGAGTAGGCGTTACTTTTAGTGTTAAAGCACCTCCTGCATTTCCTGTGAAGAATAAAGGATTTTTTTTGTTTGGAGCTGTAAGTTTTGATCTTGATATTTTATTAAACTCTGCTTTACTAACTAATTGAGTTGTAGAGTTTATAATAGGGTTTGCGTCCGTGTAGTTTGATATTACTTCACCTATTTTGTAAACATTAGCATTAGTAGAAAAAACGTCTGTAGAACTATCATAAGTAAAACTTGAGTCTTCTTCAAAAGGATATAACTTGTATTCTATATCTTTAAACATGTTAAAGAACTCTGTATCGTTTTGAGAGTTTGTTTGATCTTTACGGTATTGTTGGTTACCGTCTGGAAAGTAAGATTGAAATATTTGAAACTGAACCTGTTCAGCTACACTATTAAACTCAGCAGGAGTTACATAACCTCTTTGTTCTTTGTTTAGTACAAACAAGACTGTTTTATATACTTTATCTACACTTACTGCCATTTTATATTTTTTATTATAATATAGTGGAGACCACTTTCGTAGCCTCCATTATATTAGTATTACTTGTTTTTATAGTTTTTTATCTATGGATTTATAGATTTCTACACCTTCGTCGGTTTTTAAGAAAGCCGCAAATGCAGAATAAGGATTTTCATCAAATGGTACATTCATTAATTTTCTACCGTTTGATCCCCATGTGAATGTTCTTTGATCTCCTGATAAATTTATAATACCAGATTCAGATGCTCTAATAGCAAAATTACGTAGCATAACATTTTCATCATTAGCAAGACTTATAAAAGTTGATGGGTTACGTCTAGCAAATAACAATAAATCTCTTTTTAATTCTTTAGATCCCATGGTTGTTACTTTAGACCCTAACTCAACTCTCAGTATAGCTTCTGCTTGATCTATATCCATTGTCTTAGCAGCAGACATTGCGTCGAACTCTAAGTTTAAATAATCAAGTTCATCAACAGCTTTTTTAACTGAATCAAACTCACTGTATTTAACATCCTTGTAAGGATGGTAAAGAGATAGTAATTTTTGTAAGTTTTGTTTTTCTTTTGGTACAGTTAAAGTTCCATTTTTAAATATAATGTGACCTAGAGTGACTTGCCCTTTTTGTTCTTGAACAAATACAGAGTTTTGGTTAGTAGCATATCTAAGTTCTTTTTGAGTGTTTTCATTTTCATCAAACCAAATTAATGGATATCTAGAACTATGTCTTGAAGGTATTGTGTGTGTGAGTGGGGTTTGTGGACCTTTTAAAAAATAAGTCCTATCTTTAATTTCCCACGTTGGTTTTGTGGGTTTTTGAACTGGTGCATTTTTTGCACTAGTTGGTTGAGGTGCAACCTCAATTGCTTCTTCTGCTTGTTTAGCTTTTTTAGCCATAATATAATAAAATTAAATAGTTTAAAATTGTGACAATAGCCATAGTATATAAATAGTAACAGGCTAATGTCATATAAGAGTAATAATTACCCCCGTCAGTTCAACGAGGGTAAAAATTACATTTATTTACTTTATGCAGCGTTAAATAACACGAAGTTATTAGCAGCTTGCACACATAAACATCTTTCAGTTAAGAAATGTACTTGCATCGCATCTAATGAAGAAGTATAAGCTCCACCTGCAGAACCAGTAATCCAAGACTTCATTCTACGATCGTCAGCTTGTGAAGCTCTGTATCGTACGTGTAAGAATGGTCGACGGATGTTAGTTCCTAAGATTTGATCGTAAACAGTAGAAGTTCCAGCTGGTACTAATATACCATCAATACTAGCAACTGCAACTCCACCACGTGTTGAAGCATCGTTTAAGTATTTCCAGTCAGTCTTATAGAAGTCGTAAGATCCTCTACGGAAACCGCTAAATCCTAAGTTCAAAGCCATTTCTTCTGAGTTTTCAAACAAACCAAAAGCAGTTCCTCCGTTAGTTCCATTAGAAATACTAGCTAACATATCATCAAAATCTAAAGAAGTAGCTCTATTTAAGAAAAGCATATTTTCTTCGATCGCACCTTGAGTATCTAAGTTTTTAAGAATTTCATCAAAAGAAGCTAAACGATTTGCATCAGTTTCACCAACAGCGCTAAATCCAGTAACAACATTACCACGATCTTTTACAGCTGCAAATAAACCTTCAGTACCTTTGTAACCAGCAGTTGCTAGAGTTCCACCAGCTTTTGCTAGCTCACCTTCAACTACAGACATTTCTAAATAATCTTCAAAACGTAAACGAGTTTCAGACTCAGCTTTTAAATACCACAGGTAACCAGATGTTCCGTCTTCAGTAGCAACTTCAACCCATCCAATCTGCGCCATATCAGACCCATTGATCTCATATTTAGACTTAATGATTATTGGTGAATTGCTAAACTGCGTAAAAGATGGTTCAACAGAAATTAAACTATCGTCAGTTGTTCCTTTTTTAAACTCAGAACCATATACGAAAATTTTCAAAGTTGTTGAACCTGATAAATCAACTTCACCAGCACCACCACCTGCAAGAGTATCTTGAGTGTAAGGAGTTACTTGTAAAACACCAGCTGCTAAAGCAGATCCTGGAGTAGCGCCAGAAGCGTCTACAAAACATTTTAATTCAACACCAGTCGCTGGATCAGCTACTACAATTGTTTGTCCTGGAGACACAACGTTTTGAACGAAAGCAGTTCCAGCTCCACCAACAGTGATAGTAAGTTCTGTTCCAGCTACGTTAGAAGCTACACCATCATAAGCGATGTGTAATCTATTTTGCTCTGACCATACAACTTGATCAGAAGTCATTGGCATTTCAGCTCCTACCATACGTAAGAATCCAGATAACGTACGGTTTCCGTAACGCTCTACTTCTTGCTCGTAAATCTCAGGTAAATACTGTTGTGCGAAGTCATTTCCTCCACCATCTGTGAAGTTTAGGTAATTTGATTCAAGCGTCTGTTGTTTTTGAGACGGCTTGATTGATCCTAAAAAAGGATCTGGGCTATAAGTTATTGCCATTTTTTTTTAATTTTTTAGTTAAATTTTCTTGTTTTTACTTTTAGTTTTGTAGAGTCAGCGCCTGAAATGGCTTTAACCTTAAATCCGTTTACAAACACATCACCTTGTTGAGACCTAGCTTTGGTATCACTTAAGTTTTTTGATTTGTTCATAACTTCTTTTACAGCGTCAGCTTTTCCTTGCTCATAAAAATGAGCGGCGATTTTATCTACGTTGTCAGCAGCATACATAGCTTTGTGATAACCTTTCGTGTCACTAACATTACCATCAGCGTCTAGGAACTTCCCGACAAGGTTGTTAATATTTGATTGGTTTTCTGCAACTTTATCTGTGTTTTGAATATTGTACTTGTAATTCTTATCACCGACTTTGATATCGAAACCTTCGAAACCATCGCTAAAAAGTTTTTTAGTACTTTCTTTAAACTTAGAGTGTTGTTGCTCAGCTACTTCCTGCTGCTTGTTGTATCGGTTGAAAAAGTCCATTGCTTTTTGAGTGTCTGGGTTTACGTTTGATCTCAACTTGATTTCATCGTAATATTTACTTTTCGTCTCCTCTAAAAAACCTTTGGCCTTTGCAACTTCTTCTTTAAACGCAAGTTTTTTCTTGCGTATATCTATATCCTCGTCTAGTTCTTCATCGTAAGAAAAGTCTTCTAATAGAAGCTCAACGTCTGATTCGTCTAAATAAGGTTTATTTTTTTTATAATACTCTTTTAATAATGTTGTTTCATTAATGCTAGAGTAATCAGCATTAAGTCTTGTGTAGTCTTCAATAGTTCCACCAGTCTCCTCCATGAAGCTAACTAGCTTTTCGATGTTTTCAGGTAATTGCTTACCTAGTACTTTTTCATCTCTTAACGCTTCTTTAACCTCAGCTCCTACCTTTGCTACTTCAACTTCTTTGATTGGTGTAAACTCTTTAACATCTTCGACGGGCTCTTGTACTTGTTCTCCCACCTTAATGCTATCTCCGGATGGTTCTTCCACAGATACTTCCTTTGTTTCTCCGATTTGAATGGCATCTTCTACTTTTGTTTCTTCTGTAGGTATTACCACTTTGGTAACTTCCTCTTCAACTTTTTTCACTGGTTCTTTTAATTCAACCTTTTTGATTTCATTTTTTTTACCTAAGTTTTTAGGCTTTGGTTTTGACTTTATTTTAAAGTCACCTTCTTGTTTTACTTCTGACATAATATAATATAATTAAATAGTTGTTACTTTCTACATGAAAGCTTGCATACCCATATCGGGTTCGTTTTCAAAGTCTTTAGGTAAGCTATCGTTTTGACGCTGGCTTATCATTTCACTTTGTTGTGTAGCTTCCATTTTGCTACGCTTGTCTTTTCTATCTTCTATAGCTGCTTCTTTTTGCTGCATTGCTTGAACCTCTAATTGCTTTAATTGCATATCATATTCAAACTTCTGTTGCATTTTAATTTTTTCTAAATCAGCTGCTATTTGCATTTTGTTTATTTCCATTTGAGCTTTAGCTTGCTCATATTGAACTTTAGAACCTGATATAGCTTCTTGCTTTTGAACCTCAGCCATCGCTGTTTTTTCAGCTGTACTAGCCTGAGCATCAGCTTGAGCTTGTATATTAGCTTGTTGATTAGCTTGATCTTGAGCAGCTTTTTGCTTGCGCTTAACTTTAAGCATTTGATTGGCTAGCTTAAGATTTTTAACTTGTCTTAAATCTATAGCATCTTCTAAATCAATACCACCCTCACCTAATGCAACTTGAATATTTTGTTCTAACTTGGCTTGCTCTTCGTCGTCTGGTTCTAGTTCTAAGAATATACCAAAGTCATATAAGTTTAAATCAACAACCTGCTGTAATGTTTCAATGTTGAAAGTTGATATAGAGTTTTTAAGCGACTCGGCTGTTAATGGAAAATATAAAGCATCTGCTATTTTAAGAGACACGTTCTCAGCTAGCTTTAATGTTAGATATAAACTAGCTTGTTTAATATGCCTAGTCGCGACGTTAGATGCGTTAGCGGCCATTTTTTGAAGACCTACCAACGAGTTTTTATCTTGCGCGCTTCCATCTCTAGCTTCATTTAATCCGGTCACATCGCGTATCATTTGTAAATAGTATTGATACGTTTGTATAAGAGCTTGTATTTTACCTAAACCGCTTGAGCTGTTAAGTTCTTGAATAGGTACTTTACCTGGATTCATATCACCGTCTTGCGTCATTGATCTACCTACAATAGAACCAGTTTGGAAATACATATTTAATGCCTCTGCAGGATTATAATTAGTTCCATTACCAAGATCTACTTCAGCTAAACCGTCCATGTCTAAGTATACACCGTCTGGTACCATCCTAGACATTACCTGTTGCAGTTTAAGATGTGTTAGTTGAATCATATCTGCAAATCCAACACATTTGCTTACAACAGACTCTATGCGTCCCTTATACATTCTAGGAGCACATATCGTGTAATTCATTTCAACTTTAGTTGTGTCTGCCATTGGCCTAGACATGTTCTCTGCTAAGCTCCAGTCTAATATAGTGTTAGTTCCTAAAACTTTAGCACCAGTATATAAAACTTCTATTGATCTAGACACTCTTTCAAAGTTGTCATTTTCAGGCGGATCAAATGTATCTGGCTTTTCTAAAGCTTTTAATAAACCTGAATCTGTTTGCTTTATTTTAAACACTTGATTGTGGTATGTCTTATACTCAAAGTACATAACCTGTACAGTGTTTTCATCGTAATTACCCCAACCAGTTATATATTGTCTGTTACCAGGTGTTTCTTGTATTCTCTTTAACTCTTCTTCTGATATACCAGGAAACTCTTTTTTAAGCTCTGGTATTGTTATAGATTTTACTTCACCTACATAATATATATCTTCAAAGTTTGGATCTTCTGTATATGAGTAAACCATATAAGCAGGATCCACGTAATCAACTGTAATTCCTTCAGCTGTATTAAAATTAGTTTTACCAGCGGCAATACCAATAGTTGTAAGATCCATATTCAATCTACGTCTTACAAGATCATATTTGTTTTGAGCAAATACAGTTGATATAGCTTCTTCTTCAGCTATTTCAATTGATTGCTTATAACTAAGTTGCATATGTAGCTCTAACTCTTCTTTAGATTCTGGAACCACAACTCCACTTGGTGATTGATGTAGATCAATACCTAATGTTTGCTTTAAGTTATCTAAATACTCTTTAGCAACCATATCCTCTTGAAGCTTGCTAGCATATTCAGTTCTTCTTTTAACTGAGCTAGGATCTTGAGAGTAAGCTTTTATGTCATAAGACTTTTGCGATATACCGTTAACTACGATGTCTACAAACTTAGATAAAATAGGTACTGGCTTCCAGTCTAAATTAAGATAAGACAAATCGCCGTTAATAGATAATTCATCTTTATATTTCTGCACAGGTTGTTCACCTCTAGCATATAGTCTTAACGAGTGGAAATTATTCCAATTAGTTAGATATCTATTACCTCCAGTTCGCCCTTGGTCAAACCACTCATACTCTATTGCTTGAGCAACTTGAGTTCCGTATTCCCAGCTAGCTTTTTCAGCGTCGCTTACTACTTGGCTTGGAAAAGCGCTATTGGTGTTAGTGTATATACCCATTTAACTTATTATTTTTGATGTGACACCTTTGTTGTCATATTTTTTAATTCCTAAATCTACAGCTTCTCTCCTTATTGGAGCTGATGGAGCGTATCTATGTTTATTGCAAGCCATTAAAGCAAGTCCAGAACTAATAGAAGCATCGTGCTTTGTTCTGTTATTTATATTGAATTTAGCCCAGTCTTCTAGTGTTCTTTGAAAGTACATATCACCATAACCTGTAGTTTTTAACCCTACAAAGTCTTCTATATAAGACTCAATTGCTGCAGCGTGAGCTTGTTTTATATCTTCACTTGAATTCGGTATTCCACCTAATTCTCTTTCTGTTACCGATAATTTATTGTATTTTCTATCTGGTCTATTTATAGAGAACTTTCTATAGCCCCTTCTTTTTAAATGATATAATAATCTAGGCTTGTTATTTTCTGCTAATATTGGCATACCATAAAAAACCAAAGCCATTAAAACATCTTCAAAAAATATTTCAGCAGTTTGTGGTCTAGCTATATATTCTAAAAAGAAATGGTTTGGAGGTACGTCTTCCATACTAAACTTAGTTAAACCATGTAAAGATCCGTTTGACCCTCTTTTATCAACTGTGCCTGATATATCGTAACTATCACAACCAAAAGCTCCACAGTGTTCATTACCTGGATATTTAACTCCTCCCTTTATTATCACACGATTTTGGAGATTTAAAGGTGGAACCCAAGAAACTCTGAATCTACCGTTTTTATTTGGTACAAATATAACCTTTGTATCTTTAACACCGTTTTCCCACTGGAAACTTCCTTGCGTAACTGATATTGAGTTTTTTAGATCTTCATTAAAATCTATTTGCTCATATATTTTTGTTAAATTAAATAAAGATTCTTTAGACTCATCTCTAAACGCGTGTTTAGTTGTACGCGGAAACTGTCTGTAAAATTCATTTAAACCGTCTTGATCATTTTTAAGACCTTCAACTTCATTATCCCAATATTCTATTACTCCTTGAGCTATAACATCTCCAAAAGGACCTACAACTTCTTTTTTTGGTGTGTTGAATACAGGAAAGCCATAAGAATCAATGTAGCCTTCGTAGTTCCATTCCATAGGTATGAACAAAGAATAGAGTCCTGAGCGAGTCTGTCCATTGGCATTTCTTTGCGTAACGTCTGAATCATTGTAAAGTTTTTTAAAGTTATCTCCTCCTTTATCTAAAGCATTTGATGTTGATCCCATCATACACTTGCCTATAATTCTAGAACCTAACCTTAAACAAGTTTTAGTTACCCTCCAGTTGTTTAATATATTTGTTGGTCTTTCCCACTTTCCACTTTCATCGTGTACTAGTAGTTTTAGTTTTTCACCGTCATACGAGTTGTCCCCTGTGTTCTTCCAGTCGATCGTGGTATCGAGACCTGTGATCTCTTGTAGTTTCTCGTTTGAGTCAAGCTTACGTCTTGTGAACTTTGACGCTGGTACTCTGTACGCGAGCTCTGTCTTTGGTCTGTCCATACCGTCTTGTATTGGCTTGAAAAAGAAGGGGTAGTTAACTGATATTGGGACAACTTTGTCAGTAAACATCTTCTTTGCATCGGGTCCAGACTTCGAGAGTATACCAAAGCGTGCATCTGTAGATATTGTTGCTTGGTTAACCGTTTCCCCACTTGCCATAAATGAAAAACCTGACCGTCTATTTTTAAGGTAGCACATGCCGTAGCAGCGCGGGTCGGCTTTACAAGCTTCCCAGAATAAATAGAATAATCTGTTTGATTCCCTAAAGTCTGGCTGCCCGACGTCAATTTTACTCCACTGCAAGTACATATAGTTAGTACCAGTAATGTAAGTAGCCAAACCTTTATTATAGAACCAAAAGCCTTGTTCTCTTCTATTAAATTCTTCATCAATGTAATCATACCATTTTTCTTTAAAGTCCAAAGGATATTCTTCCCAATCAAATACTGATTTGATTTTACTAAGTTCCTTTGGGTATTCAGTGTGCTTCCACCTGTCTTCTTCAAATGTATGTACATTTTCAGCTTTTGGCAAAGCTATTTTTAAATCTTGTATTTCATAAATCTCACCTATTTGCCCGGTCTTACTTATAACAACCATATCGTGTTCTTCGTTATAACCGTACTCCCATTTCTTATACCTATTAGTTCTTTTTATAACTTTAGGTTTAACGTGGTCTTTAAGTATTTTATATAAAGTCTGCTCGTACATTATTTAGATCTCCCTTCTGCAAAGCCTTTAAAAGATTTCTCTTCTTTAACCTCCACTGGTTTTTCATTTAACATATTCTCTTCAGCTTCTATTCTATTTAATATTTCAAAAGCATCAAATATAGCTAACTTTTTTGTAGCCGCAGCATTCTTTAACCTATCAGCTGATATATCGTCATCTGAATCAACAATAGCTTCTTTAGCTACTTTGATTAACTCCTCCACCGCTCTCTGCCCAGCTTGGATTATGTTCAACTTCGTTTCCTTGGTATTCATATTTAATTACGATATCATTAGATTTCATACAGTATAATCTTTTACCATCAATTAAAAACTCCCATTCTCCGTTTGGCGTATAACCAACTAAGTCTCCTGAGTTAATTCCTAGCGCATTTAAGGAGCTATTGTCATATTTTAATATACCAACAAGGCTTTTTTCTTTATCTAGCGTTAAAGACTCTGTATTTTTTATTGGCGAAACAAAACATCTGTCTCCAAAAGACCTCCATTTGTCACCTTTATTATATAAGTAAATTTGATCTATAGCACAAAAATGCCATTCATCTTTAAACCAAGATCTACTTTTCTTTTTTCTTCCCTTCATGTCATAGAATACTCTAAACACGTTTTGGTGTATAACAATTATATCACCAACTTCAATATCAGTATTAAAAGCCTGAGGTGTCTCTACTACCTTAGCTAGCCTATTAACAAACTTGAAATCTTCAATCTTTGTATTTACAACTAACTCCTTACCAGCTATTGTTATTTTATTACTGTATTTATCGCCTAATGGCTCTACTATAAAGTCGTATAAACTTTTCAATACTCTAAGTCATATTCAACGGATATTGCCATGTTAGAGTTAAATTTCTTCCATGGCATTATCTCATTGTTTTTTTTAATGTGAATATTGTAAGAGTTATCTTCTTCATCAAAAAGTATATGTGAGATCTCGTGACCGCCATAAACTTGTTGACCTACAGAATAATGCATTGCATCGTTTTTGTAGTCAGAACCAATACTTATTTTTCTTACAATAGAAGACATATTACGCTTTTTCTAGTTTAGCGTCTTCTTCTATAGCTTCGTATTCTCCAGTTTTCAAGTTTATATTAACTGGCCCATACTCCGCTTCTAACTCAGCCTTTACTTCTTCTAAATCTTTATTGGCTTTAGCAACATCATGTAATAGTCCATGTTTTTGGGTTTCTAAAATACCAATTTGATTAACTAAAGCTGATAAGTTTTCTTGACTTTCGTTTACTTTTTTTAATTGTTCTTCTGTGATTTTTTTACTCATTTGATTTAATTTAATTGTTTGTTATTGACTTTGCTTTTTCCCAGGTACGACCTACGAAGTAAGCTCCGTAAACCGTCACTAGTAATGTTTGAAATATTGGTATATATTCTTTAGCTAGTCCAAACTCACCGATATTACCGTCAAAGAAAGCTAAAGACGTAAAAATTACAGTTAGATATATTAAGATCATTGGTCTAATGTTTTTACTTAAAAAACTATCAGACTTCATATCTGCTTCCCAACGCTTACTAACCTCTTCTTGAGCTCTATTGTCTGCGTCTTCTAATATCTGCTGTATTTGCTTTTTTACTTCCAACCTTTCTTCCTCGGTTGTAGTAAGCTTGTCGATGACGTCACCAACTTCTTTGATAACGCCACCTGTTAGCCATTGAATTATTTTTTTCATTTATTCTCTTTTCATTAATACAGTACTGTTTTCATCCCCTGTAAAAACACATTGTAAAGTGTCTTTATCTATAACAGTATAAGACATTCCAATAGTATAACCATTTCTTGGGTTGTGTATCGAAGTAGTCATAGTAGTATCTGTTTGGCTTAGTATAACCTCATTTAGTGTAGCATCTTCTTTAAAACTATAATTAATAATTTTAACAACAGCGTAATCGCTAGCTAAAATAACAGTTTTATATGTTGATCCTTTCGTAACCCAAACACCTTCAAATGCTTCTTGAGCTTTAGAGGTTAGTACTGTAAAAAATAAAGCTATTGTAATAAGTAATTTTTTCATAATATTAAATTTAATTGTTATAATATTATAATTACACATAATTACTAATGTTTATTTTTTAGCCTTTTTTCTTATCTCTCTCTTGCTTAGCTTTTCTAGCTGCGTCTAATTTTGCTTTGTTAGCTTCTCTTTTAGCAACGTTTTCAGGTTTATTAAACTCTTTCTCTTTTGTTGCTTTATATCTTTTTTTAGCTTCAGAACCTTTTGGGTTTCTAGGATCTTGATCAAAATCAGAAGCTTTTTGAGCTGCAGTTTTAGGTATAAATTTACCACCAGAGTCATAACCACCTCCAATAACAACTTCACCTGATTTACGGTCTTTCACAACCTGGCTATCACGTGTAAGTCTAGTAGTTTTATCTAACTCAACGTTTGCTCTATTTGGTTGAAAACCGCCTCTTATATCTTGATATAAAGGACTTTTTCCAGATCCTCCTAAATGTACTGGTGATCCAGCTGCAATTGAGTGTTTTGAAATCCAAGATCCGTGAGAAGCGATTGGATTGTCTTTTAATAAGTTTTTCTTTTCTTGTTTGTTAGATTCCATATTTGTTTTTTTGATGGGTGTTTCTGTTACGTATTTAGCTCCAGGAAATTTATAATCATATCCTGGTTGCATTATTTTTGTATATCCTCTGTTGTCGGTACCTAGTACTTTAAAATCGACTCCTTTCATTGTTATATCGCCTCCTTGTATAATATTTTGAGGCTTGTTAACATCAGGGCTGTTTCTTAAATAACCTGTCTTAGACGTCTTCATTATGATCTTCTATAAGCCTCAGCTTCCCAAGGCAAGTTTTTAGCACCTTCTTGCATTTGTGCTCGTGAATATTTTTTACCTTTCCAGTATACGTATTTATCGTCGTAATCTAAATCACCTCTATCCATTTGTTCTAAATGAATTTTTTCGTGAGCAACTACATTTTCTACATCGTCCGGGTTTAAATTTTTGTTTATGGTTATAGAACCATTATTATTAGCTTTTCCCATAACACCATCCTCCATATCTACTCGATATATTGGAGTGTTGTCCATGCGGAAAGGAGGGTTATTTAGTTTGAAAGCCATATTTATTTTTTATAAGGAAATGCTTTATTTAACATTTCTTTTCTTTTATTACAACCGCAAGGTTTTCCTATTTTTTCAGAAGCTAATTTAACTAGTTGTTTAACTCCTGTTGCTGTAGTTATTTTTTCAATAGTATCACCTAAACCTTTTGATGGGTTATTGTCCGAATTTTTTAAAATAATTTCCATCAGCTTGGTTTTTTTCAAAATTTGATATACTAGGTATTTGGTATTTACCATCTTCAAAACCTTTAAACTCCTTTTCAGTTGTTTCTTTTAGCTTTTCTGCTACTTTTTCAGTTTCACCTTTAAACTCAGCTTCTTTTTCGGCTTTTGTTTTACCACCAGTTTGTGAAAAAGCTCTAGCTATATTATCTTGAAGTCTTTGAAAATGTGGAGCGGTAGAAACGTAAGCATACATACCTAGTGGCGAATCATCTTTTTTTTTATAAGTATAAGTATCATCTCCAGCAAACTTCTGCGGGTCTTTAGACTCGTAATCAGGGTTGCCTGGTCCTTCTACTTGAGGTAAAATAGCTGCGCTTTTCTTCATTTGCTTTTCAGCTTTTTTAGAAGACTTTTCTAGCTGATCCATAGTAAATCCTTTAGTAGGATTTTTAGCCATAAACTTTTGTTGGAATGGTGAACTCATATTATTTATATACTTTAGCGCGTTGTGTAATTGGTCCTGGCCCACAGTCGCATGGGTACTTAGAGACTTCTAATCCATCTTTACCGGAGCTAGAACCTTTACCCATTGGGAAACCTTCTTTGCTTAATGGTCCGTCCCAAACAGCGTTTTCACCTACTTGGCCAGCTAAATCTACTTTTAGTTGCTTAATGTTTTTCATATTAATATTTTTTGTTACATTTTTTCTTAAACATAGGAGTCGCACTTACTGCATTTTGTCTTTGCTCTATTCCACCATAAATACCTTGAGCAGCTTGTTGCGCTTGAGGTTTGAAAACCGGTTGAGCAGTGCCTAACGTATTAGCCTGTTGAGGTGGTACGTTTGTCATTTGCTGAACTGGTTGACCTGTTAAAGGATCAACAATACCAACTTGTTTAGCTGGTGAATCATAATGGGTTGGTGAACACATATTGTTAGGACTATCTTGATCGTTTCTAGCGTTTTCAAGATAGTGTAGTCTAGCTTTAGCTGTTAAGCCTTTATTGTAAGCCTCCTTATAATCGTAATTCTTACCTTTCATTTTATCTGTTTTTATCTTTATTGACGTTTTTAATAGAAGTTATAAGAACTTTATCAGTGTACGTCTTACCCTTCATAATACTGTTTCTGTGATTGCTGGTTGGTAGATCATCTTGACCTAGTATAATTCTATACATATGCTTGATTAAATGCTTACACTTAAACGATGTTTTGTATATATGATACTTTTGAGTTGTTCTATTTCTTTTTCTCCAAACAACTATCCAACCTTCTTTCAATAAACGATTCCAGCGGCGGTTATCCCAACTATAGGAATAACTACCAGCCTCGAAATCTTTTTTTGTAAACATATCCATGCAGTCTAAGTAAATTAATAACTCTAGATCAGCATCGTTAAGGTTGTTGTTTCTGCAAGCCCACTTACGTATTATACGATAATGTTTAAACAGATTCATGTTCTTTATGTCATCTGCGTCTAGCCTTTTCATAAAACAACAACTACATCTTGCGCTTTAATAACGTGATATGTTTTTTTATCTATTTCTATTTTATGCCCAGCGTGTCTGTCAAAAAAGATTTTATCACCTTCTTTTAATCCTTCAACTTGTTCGCCAGCCGATAATACATTAGCTTCAGTGTAACGTATATCCTCACGTTGGTTTTCTGCAAGAAGTAAACCACCTTTCGTTTTGGTGGTTCCTTCTTTTATTTTTTCTATTATTAAGTTTCTACCTATCGCTTTCATCAATTCTTAAATTATTGATTACACAATCGGTTGATAATATCGTTGTCGCTACTGAAGCTGCGTTCTGAAGAGCGCTCTTGGTAACTAGTAAAGGGTCAATAATACCTGAGTTAATCATATTTACCATTTTTCCTGTAACCACATTTAAACCTCTTCCTTTAGCTTTTGGCAGTTCTACGTCTGTTATGCCAGCATTCTCTAGTATTGTCTTAAATGGTGCTCTAATTGCTTCTAATAGCAGCTTCTCACCATCTGATTTTGGTACTATACTTTTCGCAGCATTTAACAGTGCTATACCACCTCCAGGAACGATACCTTCTTTAATAGCAGCTTTTGTAGCGCAGATAGCATCTTCGACTCTATCTGTTTTTTCTTTTAATTCAATATCAGAATTAGCACCTACTTTTACAATCGCTATTTTAGCAGCAAGCATTGCTAATCTTTTTTCAAGTTTAATTACTTTGTGAGGTGGGTTATCTTTTGACAACTCATTTTTAATCTCATCTATAATATCTAGAACTTCTTGTGAAGATTCTCCAAACTGAAGAATAGTCTCTGTGTGTGTTGTAACACTTTTTAAGCAACTACCTAAATGCTCTACTTGGATTAAATCCATATCATCGCCTAGGTCTTCATTTATTATAGTAGCTCCAGTTAATAAAGCTAAATCATCTAAAACTTCTTTTTTACTAATACCGTAAGTCGGTGCGTTAATTACATTAACCTTGATATTACCCTTGTTTTTATTCATAGCTAAAGCAGATAAAACACCTTGTTCTAAATCGCCGATAATCAGCAAAGGTTTATTGTTTTTTATTACATGCTCCAGCACTGATTGAATTTGCCTAATTGTATCAATAGGTGATTCAACTAGTAATACTAATGCGTTTTCAAGTTCAGCTGACTTGTTTTGCTTGTTTGTTATAAAATGAGAGTTCGTAAGACCTTTGTCGTATTGAACACCATCTATAACTTCGACTTCTGTTTTACCCTCTGCTGAGGTTTCCATCATTACAATCCCTGTGTTATCTACAGCTCTAAAAGCGTTGGCTATGATCTCACCTAGCTTTGGATCGTTATTTGTAGATATAGTAGCAATTTGATCGATCATACTACCTTCTACAGGTACTGATGCAGACTCTAAGTAAGTGATTACTTTTTCTACAGCTTTATTAATACCTTCTTTTAACTCTCTTGAGTTTGATTTATCTGAAACTTTATAAGCTTCAGTTAATATAGCGTGAGCTAATACCGTGGCGGTGGTGGTGCCATCACCTGCTTCTCTCACTGTTTTTCTTGCTGCTTCTTTTAAAAGTGTAGCACCCATGTTTTCCACTGGGTCTCGCAAGATTATTGAATCCGCTACTGTAACACCGTCTTTTGTTATAATTGGTTTTCCAGTATGATCCTCAAGCATCACACATTTGCCGCTAGCCCCAAGTGTGGAGCTAACAGCTTTTGTGAGCTTTTCTATTCCTTTAAATACGTTAACTCTAGCGTCTTCGCCGAAGTTAAGGTTTTTGACAATTGCGTCCATATTTGATTTAATTTAATTAGATTGAGTGTGGTTTATTTAAAGGTTTTTATTACTTTAGGTCCGTTGATAAATTCAACTTTATTTAAGTAATGCGCTACTGTTTGGTCGATAGCTGTTTCAGCTCCTTCTAAAGTTTCACGCCTGGTTACATCATGCCATGTTTCTGGATCTTTGATGTCTTGGTACTCTGTTTGGTAAAAGCCATTAACAAGCTGGACAATTCTCCAGTTTTCTTTGTTAGCTATGTGTTTCCATAGTTTAACTTGGCTTTTGCCTGGTTGTGGGTGACTACTCCACGATTCAGTCTGGTAAAATAGTGTCATTGGTTTTGGTTTTAAATTACTATTGGTTTTATGCTTTTGTAGCATATGGCTATTATTACTCGTTTTACTCGATATTTACTTATCTATTGTAATGGTTGTGTGCTTAGGATTTATTTGTTCTTCTATTTGACTAGCGATACTAGTTTCAATAGCTTTAACCTGCTCTTCACCTATAGCATCTTTTGTCCAACCAACAATTATTTCGTTAGTTAAGTCTTCAAGTGGTATAAAATCACTACCTTCACTTAATGTTACAACTTGAGTACCTATATTAGTTGCTGAGTAATCTTCTTGAGTGCCTGTTACTATCCAATGCACATTATACACTACATTTGTTTTACCTTTTTCTTGAGTATATGCATCTACTGTTCTACAATTCCAATCGTATGTTATCATTTTTATTTATTTTGATGGTGCAAAATTATAAACCGTTCCACCTATATTAACTTGCAACCTACTAGTTTTAGAATTAAACGCTATACTAGTTACGTTACTTAAGTGGCTATTGCCATCAGCACCGTTTTTTCCATTAGAACCATTAGCTCCAGCTACACCCGCTGCTCCTGTTGCTCCAGTTGCTCCTTGAGGTCCTTGAGGACCTTGAGGACCTGTAGCGCCACTTTCACCTTTTTCTCCTTTGGATGCCGCGCTTGTTGAGTCTTTTCCAAAAGCATTTTTAATAAATGTATGTAGCTCTTCTAGGTCTAATCTAATATTTTCTATTTCTTTTAAAAGATATATTGACTTTGAGTAGTTATCATGGTCATTAAGAAGTTCTGTTATATCTGATACCGCAGCTATCTCTGACGCTACGCTTGAAGGCACAACTATCTCTCCATTAGAATCTTTATATGCTCTTGAAGTATCTCCGCTTTTATAAAGCTTTTTTGTTCTTATGTTATCGTTTATATTAGCCATATTAAGTTATATTATATTCAATAATTATGTTTATAGCAACACCTCCCATTGTCCTAGCGCCATTCCCGGAATCTGTTGTTTGATATAAAATACCAAAAGAATCCCCTGCGTTGAAAGTAAAATCATTGTTTGCAAAATCATAATATGCTGACATATTCGCACCGCTTCCAGTCACCGTAGCACTATATACCGTTGAAGATGTTACGTTATTTGTTTGCTTTTTAAAATTAACAGCGGTTGCGTTAGGTGTATTACCTCCAGTATTTTTAATATATACTTTTTTAATTCTACCATCATAAGCGGCAACCATTCTATTGTAACTTTGATTACTAGTTGTCGTTGTAAGAGTACTATATGGAATAAGATTGTAATTAGAAGTTGTAGATTTTTCGTTCGCACCTGCAAATATAGTCTGTTTGATATATCCTTTATATGCATCAGTTGACGCGGTTGCTTTTACAGAACCATTTACTTCTAGCTTCTCACTAGGACTAGTCGCTCCAATCCCAACATCGCCGTTTTGGATAATACGCATTCTTTCACTAGGACCACTGTAACCCGTGCAAGTTAAGAAAGATAATATTCCCCCGCCAGAATTTCCACTTCCACCAGTAAAAGCTGTTAATCCTTTTATCATAGAAGAAGCGTACCCGTTTGTTTGGTCATCTTTACCTACAAACTGTAACACACCTAAATCTTGGCCAGCGTTTATAGTTGTATCTTGGTTTATAAGTGTTATTACACCCGGTGACCAACTTGCAAAATTCATTCCACCAACAACTAAATTTCCAGCACCTACCGCAGGGTACCCTCGAAAAGGAGTTCCAGATATTGTGCTTTCTATATTTAAAGTTTCATCTATATATGCATCTCCTGAAACATCTAGATTATAACCAGGAGTAGTTGTTCCAATACCTACGTTGCTTTGTTTAACTATAACTACAGGAGCTGAAGTGTCATCGTATATAGTAGTGGTAAAACCTTCACCATCCCAATCACCTAACCTTAAGTTGTTAGAACTTTCAGCAGCCCAAGGTTTTCCATTTATTCTGTAACCATCGTCACCGTTGGCGTCAATTTCACCATCAACTTGTAGTTTGGAGTTTGGAATATTTGTTCCAATACCTACGTTTGTTCCGTTATCATAAGTAACTCCAATACCTAAAGTGTCATTATCAGGTGTCCATCTAGCTAGGTAGTTTATAGTACCTGATCCTGCTGGAACACCTGGTATAGCTGACCCGTCTATCCACTCGGTTTGACCTCCGTCTGAAGATAGTATTTGTCCTGAAGTGCCACCAGAGTTAGATCCATCATAAAATAGACCAGTTAACCTAGCGTTTCCATCCACGTGAAGTTCCTGGCTTGGAATAATCGTTCCAATCCCCATTCTTTCATTAGTCTCGTCTAAGTAAACTGTATCTGAAACTATAGTGTTTGAATCACCAACCCATATTCTACCTTCAGGTAAGTTAGGCACATCATTAGATCTAAGCAAAGCAGCTACAACTATATTACCGTCGTTTGAGGTGCTAACTCTACCTACTTGACCTACGTTTTGTATAAGATTTGTAGAGCCAGTTGGTTTTGTTAAAGTAAGTCCACCACCTGATTTCACATAAACCGTGTCGTTTTCATTTGGAACATCTCCATCTATTGGATTTGTAATTAAGTTTCTTAACTTACCAACAACAGTAGCTGTCCCTTCTCCGTTTGGAGATAAGTCTTGATCTAGTAAAGCAACACAAGGCATTTTACTATCGCCTAAGTTATTGGTAGCTGTAGAATCAGCATCCGCTAAATCAACATAAAGCCTAGCTGAAGAACCTACGCTTCCATATATGTAAACTGGATCTCCTTTAGATAAATTGACACCGCCATCTGCTGAAGATATATTTTTTACCTGTATATCTATAACTTCTGATGTTCCAGAAGAAATCGTATTTTGATCTATCCAAGACGTGCCGGCGACTGTAGAAGACAGCAATTGACCAGCGGTACCCGGAGAAGTGCTTGTGTCTTTTATACCAGACTCAGTTTCAATATAATTCTTAAACTTCATGTATTAAATTTTATTATTATCCTATTTTTTGTACTAATACTCTAACTGAATTAGTTGGTGTTGCTGAAAACGTAACACCAATTCTAGAAGTACTAATTCTATCTACGTCAGCATAAACTGTTTCTCCAGTTGTTATATCGTATAGCTGAACCATTACGTCAGTTGTACCTAAATTGTGATCAATTGTTAAATCTGTGTCTGTAATTGTTTCAGCATAGGTGTTTGCTGAGTTAGTTTGTGTATTTGTAACCGTAGCTGTACCTAAAGTGTATGAAACACTTATACCAGTCCCAGCATCAACAATGACAGCACCTTTTTGTGAAGGCGTTGAATCAACAACGTCTAAAGTAGCAGTTCCACTAGTGTACGGTGCAGTTACAGTATTGCTAGATCCAGGGACTACATTACCAAGCCCAACTACAAGGCTAGTTGCTAAATCAATGTTGTTTTGAACTGTTGTCCAGTCAGATAAAGATGTAGGCGCGTCTATTTCAGCAATAAGTACATCACCTACTCTAACCTGCTCACC
>Ga0181398_1000116_pt1 | contig 22519 bp, 12 predicted proteins | sample 21SPOviralmetaG_FD_130127 | JGI IMG/M metagenome (GOLD analysis project Ga0181398, IMG submission 130127) | Marine viral communities from the oligotrophic San Pedro Time Series (SPOT) site, San Pedro Channel, CA, USA - 21 SPOT_SRF_2011-04-29 | ecosystem: Environmental > Aquatic > Marine > Strait...
CGCTTTGACTTGAGCCACTACCACCTGGTATTGTAATTGTTTTTGTTGCACCAGTACCTGATGCTGTAACTCCACCACCGACAAAGTTTAATGTTGAACCTGCTGTTGATAAAGCTGAACCTTCATCTTGAATTGTAAGTGCACCACCAGATATAGTAATCGTTTTTGTAGAACCAGTACCAGATGCTGTGACACCTGAACCTACAAAGTTTAAAGTTGTTCCAGCAGTAGATAATGATGATCCTTCTTCTTGGACGGTAACGCCTGAAGTACCACTGGAAACTGTAGCAAAACTTAATGTACCACTTCCATTAGTTTGTAATACTTGTCCGGCTGATCCATCACTTGTCGGGTAAGTTAAACCTGATAGAACGTTAGTGCCTGAAGCTGTAACTCCACCTGATACTGTAATACCATTTGCAGTTGTTTCTAATTTTTTAGTATTATCATGATAGAAATCTTGTGAACTACCTGAATTAAATACTGCAGATGTTTTACTTAATGCAGCATTTCCAATTGTAAATGTTCCAGATAATACTTGAACATGTCCGTCTCCATTATCTTTAATAATACTATTACTACCATCATGATAAATTTGTAAATCTTGTGAATTACCAAATCTAATAGCATTATTATCTGGAATGTTTACATCTGCAAATTGCGAAACACCGGTACCAACAATTCTACCAGTTACATTTATTGGATGTGAAAAATCAAATTCATCATTTGTTCCATCCCATAAAATAGTAGCATTTGTAGAACTATTAACAGCATCTTGTATTGTAATACCAGCACCGTCTGCAGTAGAAGAAGTATCTCCAGAACCAAAGTTAAGAGTTATATTTTTATCTTCAACATCTAGAGTGGCAGTATTAATTGTAGTACTTGTTCCACTTACTGTTAGATTACCAGTAACTGTTAAATTACCAGCTGCAGATATATTAGTAGAAGTAATATCATCCGAAGTTAGTGTACCACTAACAGTAGCATTATTAAATGTAACATTGTCTGAAGTTCCAACTGCTTGGCCAATACTTATTTGACCATTGGATATTGCTACACCAGTACCAGCAGATATATGAGCTCTTACTTCAGCAGCACTTGGACCAGTATATGTAATTACACCAGTTGAATTATTATATGCTAATGAACCATCACCACCAGCATCTGTGACTGATATTAATGCACGAGTTGTTGCTGCCGTTGTTTCTGTAAAAGATATAACACCAGTTGAACTGTTATAAGATAAATCTCCACTTACACTGATGGCCGCTCTTGCTCTTGCAGTTGTATGGTATAGATTAGTTGAACCTTCTGTTAAATCATCTGTATCAAATCCAGTTAAGTTTCTAGTGTGAAAGCTAGCAACATTACCCATATATCCATGAGCTGAACATTGGTAATATAATGCAACTGGAGTAGTACCAGTAGGAATGATTGTAGTATGAGCACCTGAACTACCAGGAGTTCCATTTGTAGTAACCCCAGTAGTATATGCAGTAGTTTTGTCTGCTTCGTAATAAAATCTTAAAGGATGGCCGGAGTTAGAAGAATCTGATTGATCAAACTTATATGTGTTTCCGGGAACTAATATTAAATGTGGCGATTCTATGCCATTAATAACATACCCTGAACTAGAACCAGTTCCAGTATAAGCGTGATCAGATGTTTTAGAAGCTACTGTAACTGTTAAAGTTTGAGTGACACTCTTACGAATTTTAAAATAAGAATCTGTTGCAGTACCGACTTGTATGACACTATCTAAACTACCTTCAGTAGTTTTCATGTAGAGTTTACCGTCGTTTGTATTTAACGCTAACTCACCTAAGTCTAAATTACTAGTTGTCGGAATGGCACCGGCTGTAGCCGAACGCCTTAATTTAATGTTCGTTTGTCGTGCCAATTTTGGCTCCTATGTTCAATCCCTATGTAGGGCTATTAATTTTAAAATCGTTATATAACGATTACACTAATATTTATATTAGTAAGTACCACCATCTATAATAGTAGAAGCAACAGGAACACCCGAAGAATTATATTGCATAATAGCATGTGAAGCACCAGTGACTTGAGTCATTGCGGTACCTCCAGGATTTGATATCATGATACCATCACCAGTAAAACTTCTTTGACCTGTACCACCTTGAGCAACAGTAAGTCCTGATACAGCTGAAAGTGTAACAGCGCCAGTAATTGTAGCAGCACCAGTAACACTTAGTATATCATCAATAGTAGTTGTACCACCAGCTGAATCAATTGTTAAGTTACCAGATGTGGTATCAATTTCATTATCACCAGTAATACCAACTTGGATATTACCTAAATCAGCACCAGTACCATAAACATTTCCAAACTCTGCATCACTCCATGGTGAAGAAGCGTTATCACCACCACTTAGATCTTCATCTTTTGTAAATACAAATCTTTGTGTTTGTATATCAAGACCAAAGAAACCATCTTTAACTGCAGATCCATTGTGCCATTTAAATCTAATACCACGATCAAGACCATCAGCAGAAGAAGTATCTTTTGCCAATTCGATCATTGGATCTGTTAAAGTAGTTTGAGTTGAGTTAACAGAAGTTGTAGTACCCTGTACCGTTAAGTTACCACCAACGGTTAAATTACCACCAGTTTGTACTGTATTACTTGTAGATGCACCTAATACAACATTACCATCAACGTTTAATGTACCATCAATTTGAGTATTACCAGAAGCGGCAACAACATCAAATTTACTTGAACCAACTGTAAAGTTAGTACCATCAAAGGTTAAATTGGCATCATCTTCCAGTTCACCATCAGCACCAGCAAGTACAATTCTATTATTTGTTAGATCTTCAACATTAAGAGATGCAAGTTCAGTTTGACCTGTTACATCTAATGTGCCACCAACAGATAAGTTAGTAGTAATTGATACACTATTAGGTAATCCAATAGTAACTGTGTTTCCAGTTGCTGATGTTTCAATTTCATTTGAAGTACCAGCAATTGTAAATACTTCGTCATCTAAATCAATTGCAATTGTACCTGAATCAGTAGTTACATCTAAATCTTGAGCATCAACTAAGGTATCAACATAAGTTTTAATTGCTAGAGCTGTTGCTAATTGAGAATTAGCCGCACTTGCAAGAGATGTACTTGTTGAAATACTTGTTACTACTTGGCCAGATCCACCTGAAGATTCAAGTGCAAGTGATCCAATATTAATTTGATCAATGTGTTTATTACCATCTACAATAACAGCACTATTATTAGTAACTGTACCATGAACATGATCCAACAACTGAGTGAAATATTTACCACCAATAACATCCACTGAGCTTGCAAAAGCATTTCCTGGTCCAGAGTTTTCTGCACCTGTACCCATGTACAACCTATCGCCATTATTGGCTTGTGTACCGGCAACATATGAGTATGCAAACTCACCTGTTTTCAAATTAGCAGGCGCGGTGGTGGTTGACGCCGTTGTTAATATTTTAATTCTTGTTAAGTTTGCCATTAATATGTTCCTCCACTAAGGCTTAAATTTTCATTGTCTATTTGTGTAGACATCTTATACTTACCAGTAGTACCGTCAAAAATCATCATAGCACCATCTGTTTGTCCTGATGTATCAACGTCTGCAATGTCTGACATTGAAATACTAAACTGACCAATTGCAAGCTTTTTGGCTACAACTTGGTTTTGATTAGATTGCACTTTAGCTTTAATAGTCGGCATGTTATCTTGTAACTCCCGGTGTTATCTCCACTTGTCCTTCCACTACTCTCGTTATAATTCCAGTTTGATCTGTAATTTCTACGTCATATACATATCTACCCGCAGCTAAAGCTCCAGTCTGAACTGGTGTTAAAGATATTTGCAATCTTCCAGTTAAGGCATTAGCAATAATTGCTGTAAAAGCCGTGCTCGTAGTAGAATCATATGTTTTTCTGAGTTGACCTGCTACAGTATACCCAGTTAGGTTTAATGCTGAATCATCAGCCGCAGTACAATCTATATTTGCTGTAAAGGTTGTACCTTGGTCAATTGTCAGGTTCGATATAATCGCCACTACTTCACTTCCTTATTAACTATTTATACTTTTGAGACTTTCAATCTCAGCTTTTAATTCTTTATTTTGTTCTGTTAATTCTTTAACAGCTTCAACTAAAAGAGCAGTTACTTTATCATACCTTACAGTATCATACCCTTCTACAGAAGATTCAGTTACTAATTCAGGTGCTACTTTTTGTACGTCTTGAGCACTTAAACCAATATGTTCTTCTTCTTTTTGCTCTTCAGTTTTAAATCCAAGTTCAACTGCTTTATCATTCCAGTTATAATGGAATCCATTTAGAGCATTTACTTTGTCTAAGGCATTTTCTATATTACCTTTTTTATCTTTTAATCTATCATCTGATGCTGCAGCAATAATATCACCAGTAGCATATATAGTATTAGTAGATGGATTTACATAAACACCCGCTGTTCCATAAACACTATTACCTGAACCCCATAACATTTGATATGTAGAAGCTGAATTATTGTTATAATTAATAGTAACAGTACTTGCGACTGATGCACTAGATGCTGTTGAAGCACTTGTTGCTGTTGAAGCATTACCATTAAGGCTTCCTTTAAAATTAAAGTTAACATCACCTAGTGTATTTGTACCAGGATTATAATAAAGCCCAGCATCAAAGTAGACTTGTTTATTTTGAGTTCCCGATAGATGATAATCTGTAAAGAGAATATTATACGCTGTTGAATTAGTTTGGTTTTGTGACGCTGCAATGGTGCTGGCTGATGATGCATTACCAGAAAGAGTTGCTGTAATTATACGAGCACTGAAGTCTCCATTTCCATCTCTTTGTACTATTCGACTACCAGTGTTTGCACTAGTACATGTAATAGTAGCTGAGTTAGCTTGGCTGGTGATTGATCCCGCGCTCGTTGCTGTTGAAGCATTACCAGCTAAGTTTGGTACTGTTAATGTGTTCGTATGTGGGTTATAATAAAAATGAGCAGCGGTATCTTTATATAAACTCTCGGGAGCATTATAACCATCATTGGTTTCACCAAATACCATTCTATAACTAGTATTGAGACTTGTTCCAGTTACATATACTGAAGATGCTGATGAAGCATTACCAGATAAACTCCCAGAGAATGTTCCAGCGGTAAGAGTATTTGTGTGTGGATTATAAGTAAAATTTGCATCATATCTAACAGCTTTATTAGCATTAGCATTTGTTCCAATAAATGTTGGAAATCTACTAGCATTGTCTGAATCCGCGCTAACATATACTTGACTAGCCGATGAAGCATTACCAGCTAAGTTTGGTGCATTCAATGTATTTGTGTGTGGATTATATGTTAAATTATCATCTTCATATGCTGATCTATAAGCATTTCCACCAGCATTAAACCAAGCAAGAGGATAATTATTACTCCATGCACCATTACCACCATTTTCTGCGGTTATATATAATCCATTAGCATATGATGCGGTTGTCGCAGTTGTTGCATTACCAGCTAAAGCCCCAGAAAATGTTCCAGTGGTAAGAGTATTTGTATTTGGGTTATAATAAAAATGAGCACCAGTGTCTTTAAATAAACTTTCATAATCATTAACACCATCATTGGCTTCACCAAATACCATTCTATAAGATGTATCATTACTTGCTCCAGTTACATAAACCCGTGATGATGTTCCAGCATTACCATCTAATGCACCAAGGAATCGGCTTGTAGACAATGTATTATCACTAGATCTATATGTTAAACCATCATCATGGTGAAGCGATTTATTACCAGAACCATCACCAGTATGCCATACTACTCTTCTAAAAGTATTATCATCATTATCTTCAGTTACATAAACCTGAGTAGCAGATCCAGCGTTACCAGTTGCACTTCCAGCAGAACCCGTTATATTACCAGTCACATTACCAACCACATTACCAGATAATGGGCCGGAGAATCCAGTAGCAGTTATGGTTCCATCATTATTTGTTCTTACAACTTTATTTGTAGTAACAGCACCCTGCGCAGTTTCATCTTCTTGAACATACCTATCATCAAAGTCATCTGTAGTAACTGATGTTACGTGACCTTGAGCATTAACATTAATTCTTCTTATATAACCACCATCTTCTGATGCTGGCCCGTAATGAGCAGCTCCTACTCCTACTGCAGAGTGATTAATAGTTATAGTATCACCACTTCTAGCAGAAGCTAAAGCAGTTCCACCTGATATAGTAAGTGTATCATTATTACTATTTGCTACTGCTGTTCCACCAGAATTAGCAGCGATATTTTTAAATATATATTGTGATGAACCTCTATCAGTATTTGCAAAAGTAAAGTTAATATTAGTACCGCTTAATCCACCAGAGATATCAATGCCTGTGCCTTCAATTAAATTTAAATCTCTTGCAGCAGTCATGTCAATAGCTGTTCCACTATTTATTTTTACTTGTGGTATGATAATACTATTGACAGTGTCTAATATCATATTACCATCAGCTTCCCAACGATCTTGAGCAAAATTATATACAAATGAGTGTGTACCAGTTACATTAGATGCTGCATTTGCATGAACACTAGTGCCAGAAAATAATCTTGTTTCAATACCAAAACCACCAGTTGATGGCTCACTACCCGAAGTACTAGTAAGTATTAATGTATCTTCAACTTCTAGTGTTGCTGTATTTAATATTGTATTTGTACCATTAACAGTTAAGTCACCAGTAATTGTTAAATTACCTGGAACTGAAACTGTATCGCTTGAAGCGTTACCTAATGTAGTATTACCATTAACACTTAAACTTCCACCAATTGTAGTATTACCAGATATATCTGCAGCACCATTTACATCAAGTGTAGAAGATTCCAGTTCTCCTTGAACTAATACACCGCCTGCTGTTGTTTCTATTTTTTTAGCGTTATTGTAGAATAAATTAACTGCACCATTCTCAGCTGCAGAAATCATAGTTTCATTATTAGCTGCGTTATTTACAAAGAAACTTGGATTAACTATCTTAAGAGGATCGGTACTTGATATAACACTATTAGTATTATCATTATATAATTGGAATTCGTCTGAATTACCTAGTAGTATTTTTTCGCTATATCCTAAATCTAGTTTATCGGCTGTTAAAGCAAATGTAGTATTACCTAAATTAGTAATAGTTGCTGAACCTAAATTACCACTTGATCTAAATGTTGATGAGGTAAATGTAAGTGTGGGATCAGCTACGTTAAAGTCAAAGTTTTGATTTGTTGAATCCCATGTAACTGCAATACCAGATTCTGAATTATTTTGTATTAAATCTTCAGCATTATAGAATGTAACGATATCAGCAGTATTATCTGATTTATCATTTGCCATACCTCTAAGTTGCCAAGCTCTTGCTGGCTTAGATCCTACTAGAGTTTCATTCCATATTAATCTTACATCATGCTTTGGATTACTACCACTTAAAGCAGTTCTATCAACCTGTAATCCTTGTATGTTTACATTTGAACCCGAAGCTGCAGTAGCATTTAAGTTAACAAAGGCTGATCCAAAGTTTGCTACTCCACCTGCAGATGAAAATAATGCAGTAGTGTTTGAGAAGTCTACTGAATCACCAGTAAATGTTATACTGCCAGTAATGTTTTGATTAACACCACCTGCCAAATTTTTATTTAAATGATTTGTATCAAGAGTATTAATTTGTGTTTCATGCTCATTAATAGCACCAACCAAATTATTAGCAGAAGTAGTAAGTGTATAGTTACTTAGTGTACCTCTTACTGCAGCTTCCAATTCATTAATAGCATCTCTAAAGTTTTGAGCTCCAGTACCTAAAGTATAATTTGCTTGAGTTCCTCTTGCTGCAGTTTCTAATTCATTAATAGCTCCGGACAATGTTGTTGCATCTGTTCCAAGAGTAGCAGCACCTTGCTTTAGATCCAATTCATTAATTGCTAAAGTTAAATTTGTTGCTGCTGTAGTTAAATTATTATAATTACCTAATGCACCTTGTATTTCAACAATACCAGCTGATGCGCTTGTTGCGGAATAGCCACTAGCATTATCAATAGTAGAATGATCGCCAAGTTCTGTTCTTAATTCTCGAATTGCTGCTGAAATATCTGTAGCAGACAATCCAGTAAATGTCATATTACCTATATCGGTTTCATGTTCTCTAATGGCGTCTCTTACATTCTGCGCAGAAGTAGTTAATGTATAATCAGAATTACCAGCTCTTAAAACCGTTTCAATTTCGTTAATAGCAGCAACTAAATCATTTGCATTTGTACCAATTGCGTAATTACCAGCACTTCCTCTTATTGCAGTTTCTAATTCATTAATAGCACCAACTGCGTCAGCAGTATGCGTAGTACCCAATGAAGCATGATTACCAAGTTCAGTTCTAAGTTCTCTTAATGCTGTAGATATATCTGTGGCAGATAAACCAGTAAAGACCATATTGCCGATATCGGTTTCATGTTCTCGAATTGCATCTCTAAAGTTTTGAGCAGTTGTTGTTAGTGTATAGTTTGAATTGGTTCCACGAGCGGCGGTTTCAATTTCATTAATAGAAGATACAATATCTGATTTATTAGTAGTACCTAATGAAGTAATTTCACCAATATCATCTTGAATTTCTATAATAGCATCAATAGTATTTGTAGAAGTTATTACTACATCATCACTTGTTGGAATTGTATGTAATTCAATAATGTTTCCAAGAGTGAGATCAGGACCAGCTTGAGAGCTTATATTTGCTGCGGCAATTCTATTTGACGCGTCGGTGTGTGGAACTCCAGCATTTGCACTAACACTAAAATTTCCACTGTGTGATTTAAATAAAAGTTCAGATGTAGTTGCTTTATATAATACACCTGAGAAACCATTTGATTGAGTAACAGTAGCACCTTCAGTAAATGAAGCTGGTATAGAAGGTGAACCACTTAAAACAACTCTTAACGATAAATTAGGTACATGAAAACCAGATTGAGTTAAACTTTGTGATAGTGTTGTTCCATCTTGAACTGCTTTTACATAACCAACTTTATATGATTCAGTTACAAGTCTTACTAATTTAGTGTTAGCAATAGAATCAGTTGAAAATTTAATTGGTAATGAAGCGTTAAAAGTACCAGTAGTATTTTTTAGTGATATTTTATTTTTATTAATATAATTAATAATACCAGTAAATGTTTCTGAACCAGAATTACCTTGGAATAAAACTACATCTGAAACAAAACTAGATGGTATCGTTGGATTACCAGTCATAATAATAGTTGCAGGAGCATCTATTACTTCTTCTTGTTTAATTTCGAATCTTAAGTTTTTACTTGATGCATCGGCATCATATACAGAAAATACTGACTCACTAGTACTTGAATAAGTATATACTTTATCAGTTAATCTATTATCTAATTGATCAACATCTCCTAAATGGTATGAGACTTCATTAGTTTTCTGTCTCCACTGTTCAAGAGTATTATTCTTTAAAACCTTTGTTTCGTTATTTGCCATTATTTATCTACCATCTTTTTAACTAATTTAGTAAGATCTGCAATTTGCTTTTTCATATCTTCGATATCAGCAGATTGCTTTTCGTCTAGTTTCCTTTTTTCTACTTGAGCTAACCTTGCTTCGTATGCACTGTTATTAGTATTTATAACCGCTCCACTCGTAAAATCCTTCATTAAATCAGGATTATCTTTTATTTTTGCTGTTTTTCTAGTTGCCATATTATGTTGCCGCCACTGCTCTAAAGTCTTTTACTGTTGGAACATTAGAACTATTAGAAGATCTTAAAACAATTTTAAATGCGAAAGATCCAAACTTACCAATTGTAGGATCAATTGAATAATGAACTTCGCCATATGAACCCGCATCATTAGTTACTATTATTGAATCAGGAGATGCTTCAATCCAAGGTAAAGTATCGAAGTCAGTATCTGATCCAGCTTCCAACACTTTAAAGTATAAATCTATATTAGAACCAGATGGTTTATTTGCATTAATATATACATCTAAAATATCTGCTTCATTATTTAGATCTACTCTCTTTGTTACATATCTTGTAGCATTTGATGTACCACTTGAAGATGTATCAGCTACGTATGTTCGTCCATTTGCTGCACTATTATATGCCGATGAATTTGTAGTAGCATCATTTAATCTATTTGCTACAGTAGTTACTGAACATCTATTTAAATCGATTACTGGTGATAATGTAGAACTACCATTTAAAGTAGCTGTTACTACAAGAGATTTATTACCAGCACTTGAATCAGTTGTATAACTTGCTTCATTTATTGTAGAAGCCACAGTCATAGGAGCATTAAATTCATTATTAGAATTAGCTAATATACCACCAACTGTTTGTTTAACATAAGCACTTTCTGTTCCATCAATAGTTTTACCTGATTGGCCTTCCATAGATAATCCAATATTAGTTCCCGGTACTTCTAATGTTTGTATTTGTGGAACCAATATATTATATTGATTATTTTCTGTTGCTGTAATACCAGATCCACCACCATCAATAGAAACAGCAGAAGCAGTTCCTGTTACTTGAATTGCATAATGATCTAATTCAATTGAGGCTGAAATAATATCATGAGTTTTATTCATATTACCAGCTGTTATTCCATTTACAGTACCACTTTGTCCAGCAATTGTTACTTTATTGTTTGCTCCATACATTCCATGGTTTGGATGCGTTACTCTTATAATACTATTTCCACCTGAAGTAGAAATATATCTAAATGGATTTGATTTAAGAGCTTTAGCAGGTATACTATCATTTGTTAATTTTAATGTAGCACTATTAGATGTAAAGTTTGCTCTATATAAAGTAAATTTAAGATCTTTAGTTTGTTCTGGAGTCCAGGTTGAAGCATTTTGTGATGTAAAGAATACACCATTATATGGTTGCTTAGTTACTCTGTTATCACTATCTATTAAATCAAAACCACCAGTTTCTGCAATATAAACCTTATATTCATCTGATTGAGATATGAGAACAATACAATATTCTTGATCTTGTCCTAAATAAACTGGATAATCAAAAGTAACAGTACAAGCTTGTGAACCATCTGTTGATGTAGTTATTGAGTTAGGATATACATTAACATCTGTTCCTGGAACAATTTGTTGTGTAGGTATACCATTTTCTACTGAACGTATAGAAACGTTTAATGGAATATTGGCATCTTTAGCTTGTACAAATAAATCTAATTTAGTTACAAACAATCCACCAACCTGATCAACAATAAATGTTTGAGCTAGTGGATCTACCCAAGTTACTGGTGTAGTAAATTTAGTAATTGAAGTTTCTGAAATAACTCGATCATCACTTAGTTCTGTAGTTACAAACTTAGGAACTTTAGTAGATTGTATAACATTTTCTTTTACTTCTAATAAACCTTGAGCATGATATAATGCTTCTGCAAATGTTGTTTCTGAATCTTTATTGTTAGTAGAAGAATCTGTTAATCTAAATTCTCTGGTACCAGTTTTAAATTTAAGTAAATTATTTCTAGGTATAATGAATGATCCTTCCAATCTACCAGCAGCATCTGTAGTTAATAAACCTCTTTGTGAATCTGGATGTTGAGTAGCACTTGCATAGCCAACTACATTAACTTGATCTGCGAATTCTTTATATCCGCCAGTTTCACTACAATAATTAGTTACATTAGAACCATTAAAGAACGCATACACCTTAGTGCTTGGCTTCATAAGTTCTGCTTTAAAGAATATTTCTCTAGAACGTATGAATGGAACAAAGTTTGTTTCTACAACTCTTGATCCTAATTCTTTTAATTGTGTATCTGGAACAACAGTAGTTCTTAAACCAGATCTAGCTTGATTTGAAGTAGTAGTTGTTGCAGTAGTAGTTGTGACACCACCTACTTGAACTCCACCCTGACGGCCTCCTCTTCTTGGACCATCCCACCAGTTATTTCCACCAAATTCATTAACATCAATTCTTGGATTTACGTTTGCTCCACCACCCGATGTTGTAGTACTTACTTCAGTACCAGTCCAGTTAGTTTCCCATTCATTCCATACTGTTCCTAATATACCAGATTCTTCAGCCATATTTACTAATTGATCATATACACCTTCATCATCAATAATAACATCTGGTCTTATTTCAGTATCTTTCCACTCATCTGATTCTGGTGAAAGTTTAACTTGACCACCCCAACTAAATACATTGTATGGATTAACAAATTCTGAAGTAGTTGCATAAGGTTGCTTTGCGAATACTGCATGACCAAATGGAAGCGTTACAATTGAACCATTTTTAACTGCAGTACCTGGTGAAGCCACATGTCTAATTAAATTTATATTGTCTTCAAAAAACTTAGGTCTTAATATACCATTAGCTTTGTCTATCGATACAGCATAGTCTGGATGTGAAACATTAGCTATATTATGTCCATAAAAGCCATCTACTAAAAATCCATTTTTAAGTCTTTCATCTGATCCAGAAAATATTTGTGTATCTGCAGCTTCTTTTTCTAATAAAGAAAGTGAAGTATAATATTCTAGATTTTTTATTCTTTTATCTAGTGATCCGATATCTCTCATTGTATATCGTTTATTGTCTATCGGTTCAGGAATAAGATCTGATGGGTGGAATACATAAGGTCTAAATTTAAGAGTATATATTACCATTGCATCATTAGGATCATCTGGAGATTGAGGATTTCTATCTGCAACTCCGCTTGCGATTTTAAACTCACCTTCTCTTGTTAAAAAGAGTTTATCAATTCTAGGAAGATAGTGACTTACATCGGCTAGTAGAATAGATCCCGGCTTAGGAGTATCTGCATTTTGAGATCCTGTGCCTGAAGTAAATACAGTATCAGTAGTAAAAGATCCAGCTGAAGCTTTAGTTGGTCTAAAGTCAATAGCATCTCTTAATTCTACATTACCCTTAATACCATTAAATGATGGAATGGTTTCATATTCTGCAGAGTCGTATGAATCAACAGTAAAGTAGTCTCCATTACCATGTTGATAATGTTCAAAGGTTACACTTACTGTTGTGCCATCAGCTATATTGTCAATTGCAATTAATTTACCTTCGTCATAGAAATTATCTCTTTGACCATTGTCTAATGTAAATGCATCTAATTTATCTACACCACCTATAGTAATTGCTGTGACTTTTTTAATATCAGCTTTATCTAAATTAATGACTCCACTATTTATTGTAAAGTTTGCAGGACCAACGCTTTGCTTTGTTTTTGTTTTAAGACCAGTACTTGTTTTTTGTACTGAGAAAATAACTTGAGCATGAACTCCATTAGCAGCACCAGTAATACTAGATGAAATGTTTTGAATTGTTAATGTAGTTGAACCAACTGCAGTTGTAATATCTCCAGGTGCTACCATTTCTGGTGCATTGTTTCCAACAGCAATCATGACATCTGATTTAGATTGAAGTGTACCACCAAAGTTATTAAATGAGATTGCAGCAGATGTTCCGCTTCCACTAAATGTACCTTGATTTCTTTGCCTTGTTACAAACCTAGGTGGATCTGATGGACTTGAATCTAATAGAGATTTAACAGCAGAAAATGGAAGCTTAAATACTAATCCATTATTACCAGTATCAAATCGAGTTCCGGTACTAGATAAAGTAGCAGTAAAGTCTTGGCCCGAAGCATTGGCTTGTGTTATAGTAGTAACAGCACTAAATGAATTAGAACCTGACATTGTAATGTCAAATAAGAATACATGGAAGATAGTTGAATTAAATTCTTCAACACCTCTTATTCTACATGTACCAATTGTAGCTCCACCACCATTTTTTAAACTAGCTGTTGCATAAGCTCCAGCAGTACCACCAATATCTGGCATTCCTCTTATAGATGATTTAGTAACCTTTACAAAGTTACCAAGTTGCATTGATACAGATTGTTGATTTTCGTTTACATGATCTCTTGGTTTATCTACTACTACATATTTAGTAGCAAGATTTTCTATTCTAAAGCCTTTTACATAAGCAACAGAAGGCTCAACACCTACTGCCAATTTAGTAGCTACTCCACCATTACCAGAAGTTAAATAACCTCCATTACCAGCTTCATCGTCTAAATGTTCTCTAATATCTAGTGTGTATGGTCTTACTGCATAATCACCAGATTCTTCGTGTGTTCTTCTTGCTAATCTTGAGCTTAATTCTGTTCCACCAGTTTTATCAGTTGTTTCTACCTGAATAATTCCATTTTCTATTTTCATTAATAGAATATAATTAGAGTATGTGGTATTAGGTGCAGTTAAAGATTCCTTAATTAAAGAAGTAGCAATTTTATATCTGTGAGCACCAGGTGCTGCAAAATTTGGTGTACCTTGAGCATTATCATTTAATGAACTATCTGAAGCACTATCTAAATCGAATGTTTCAATTACATTTAATCCAATAATATAACTTGGAGTATTTGTATATTTGTCTAAAAGAAGAGATTGACCTGCAACATAAACAAAAGTTCCTGCTATAAAATAAGCACCTTCTTCTATGTTTGCAATTGCGCCTTGTCCAATTGGACCTACTGATGTTGCTCCAACTTTACCAAATATAGCTGAACCGGCATCATTAGAAAATACTTCATCTGCAGCAAATTTTTGAACTGTTTTATTTGAACCACCAGCATTAATATATCTAACATATAATGTATTGGGATCAGATCCTGTAGCAGCAATAGCATTAAGTACTAAGGCTGTAACCTGATTACCACTATTAGCAGTACCGGTAATTGTTGAACCAATAAGAGAACTTAAATTATTTGACTGATAAGTCGTATTATATGTGGTTGAGGAATGAGTAAAAGAAGCATTCGTTAATTTAATAAAGTCATATTCAGTATTAACTGTAACTTTACCACCAACAACTCTTGAACCATCTTTAAAATTATATTGACCAAGCCTATCTAATTGAGATTGAAAAGCTGTCTGAAGCTGAGTTAATTCTCTTGCTTGTACAGCATGTCCAGGCCTAAACTGGATTCTATGATAATTTTTAGTTTCATCATAGTCATCGTAGTATGGTGCTATATTATAATTTTTTACTCGTGTAATTCCCATTTTATTCCTCTTTAAATTCTAATTTCTAGAATTCGACAATTAATTTAATGTCTTCAATCTGTGATGATGATCTATTAATAGGATCTCTATTTTCTAAGAAGATCAATTGACCACTATTTCTTTTAACTTCAGGACCATATCCATTTGCAATTGTACCAAAAGCATCGCCAGTATTTAATGTAGCACTACCACCATTTGGTAATGTTCCAGTAATGGTATCACCAGATACAAAATTACCAAATCCAGTTTTTTCGTTTTGGTAATAATAGAGTACTTTATTGGATGTATCTATTTCTACTAAATAAGCTTTTGCTCCACTGGTCGAACCACTGATAACTTGATCAACAGCAAATCCAGTAAGAGAAGCTCCAGAGTGTAAGCGCAAAGATCTTCTAGCTCTCAATGTAGTTGCTGAAGCTACAACATCAGATCCAAAATTCTGTGGATTTTTAATTAATGCAATTTGTCTGAAATCTTGACCTACTGTTAAGTCACCACCTTCTGAACCAGAAAGCTGAGTATTAATAGCAACAAAGAAAGCTCCTAATTCGGAAATAGGATCTGTACCATGTCCATTAGGTGGAGATATAACTGCTCTTGCAGTTGCTAAAGATCCACCGCCGCCACTGATTACAATATCAGCAACGTTATAATCTGTTCCTTTATCAGTAACAGTAATAGAAGCTACTGTTTGGCTTGAGCCAGATCCGGCCATCACTGCAGTTGCAGTAGCACCAGTACCATCACCAGTAATTGTAACAGTAGGTGCTGAACTATAATCTTGTCCAGCTGATGTGACTTCTATTCTTTCAATACCAGCAGCTTTACCATGACCTAATGAATTAATTTGAGCCGTTTGGTTAGCGTAGTTAACATCAGTCGTAGCAAACCTACCAAAGGTAAGTGTTCCACCATCAGTTAATGATTGAGCACTTGATAGCGTAAGTGTAGTACCACTAATGTTTGCAACCGTAACCGAACCAGAGATACCAGCACCTGTTACTAATTGACCAACTTTAATGTTAGCATTTGCTGCAGACAAAGTAGCTGCAGTTGCAGAACTTGTAGCACCATTAACTGTAGCAGTTGTTGGATAACCAAGTGTATTAACTGGCATATATGAATTCGTTAAGAATTTTTCAGCATCTACTACTGTGACAGTGTACATGTATTTCCACTTATATCCATCTGATTCTGAAGTTGGTTCTGTATTAATATGTACAGGTTCTATTGTAGAAGCACCGGCTCCAGCTACGATACACTTATAAACTTTAAACTCGGATGTGATTATGTAAAAAGCTTTGTCGTATATTGTAGCATCATCTGAATCCCATGCAACATAAGATCTACCAGAAGTCCATGTATGTCTATTAACTACGTGTGCCACTTCTCCGGCGGTTACTTTTTTCATACCAATCATTTGCTGGTATGCTCCTGCTATATTGTCAATATTATCTAAAGGAGTGAATGGTGTAGTATCAGTAGTATCACTAGTTGAATTTGACCAAACATCTGATTTACCGATAGCGACATAAACACTACTAGAGGCCACATCCTCTTTAAAGTTTTGAGCATTGACTACTCTAAATGGTGTTGTTACTATTGCTGTCATTTTTTATTCCTGTGCTATAATAGCTTTGTTATTAAATCTATTTATAATAGTTCCAGGGAAGTTTTCAATAGTTTTGTCACTAAAAAAGCTGATTGGATATCCATTATGAAACTTCCTAGCGCTATCAAAATTACTACCTTTTCTATTAAAGTAATTATTATTTATAAGGGTTCTAAAGTTGTCGTCTCCAACTTCTGTTGCAACATGATTTAAAGAAAGTATAAGAATTTCTTTGACTTCTTTTGCTCTTTCTTCAATGTTAGTTGGTGAATTAAATCTAACTACTGGATCTCTTACATAACCTCTACCTTGATTTGTAATTGTAATACCAGTTATTTCTCCTTTATGTATTGGATTATCTTCATCTGATATATCGTCTGCTGCAGCAATTTGAACCGTAGCAGTTGCGTTCACATTTGTAGATAATAATACACCATCTGAATCTGTTGCAGTAGGTGGTCCAATTTCTATTCCGGGAGCCTGTGAATATGTTTTATCACCAAATGGACCAGAAGTTTTAATGCTTGTTACTTTACCAGCATTAGCATTTGCAGCAGGACTTGCATTAGCAGAAATATAATTACCTCCACCACTTACAATAGTTGTTCTTGCAATTCTTCCATCAACATCTACTTGACAAGTAATAGTTGCATTTGATATTGATTGTCCTGGTATAGGATCTCCTGTTACTGTTACTGCTGGCCCAGTGAAAAAGTCTTGACCATTAATTGTTTGTTTTGTTGCTGGATTTACTGGATATCCAAATCCAGGATTGGCTATACTTACATTTGTAATTACTCCACTTGGATTAAGCGTAATAGATAACTGACCTGAATTGCTTACTTTAGATTCTAAATTTGGTAAGAAGAAAGATGTAAATGCTTCAACAAGTAATGCAACATCTTCTGCGCCAATAACACCAGGCTGTAATCCTGGCATTGAAGATAAAGTTTTTCTATTTAATCTTCCATATAGATCTCTATATGAATAAATAAACCCAGGTTGATTTGGAACTGGTATAGATCCAGTATTACCCTCATTAATACCTGTATCTAATTCAACTGCTTCTTGTCTTATATTATCTCCAAGAGCAGCACGAGTTAATTCTGTTAAAATAAGAATTTCACCAAAGAATATAAATCCAGCTGGATGTACTAATTTATCAAAGGCTGTTTCCCAGTCACTTAAGTTTTTACCAGTTCTTACTACATAAGAAAACTTTTGATAAAATTTTGAATCTTGTAATTTAACATTATCAGATAAGAATCCTTTATGATCTAGGTATTGGTTTAACCCTTGATCCCATTTACCTGAAGAAGGTATTAAAGTTTTATCGTATGGAAATTCGGTTTCTACATTTTCATCAAATAATAATCTAAAGAATATTTCAATCGAATCTGATGTACCCTTTAGTTTATAAAAGTCATTAATATTTTTGTATAGATTTCTTTTATTAACAGTCAAATCTCTTGGAATTGCTGCAGCAATTTCTTTCTGCATAAGCTCTAAATAATCAGTTGTATTTTCATCTATATTCAAAGCTTCTTCAATGGCATTAATAATATAAGAAGGACCAGGTCCAACCCAATAAGTAATAGGTGTTACTAATTTTGCAGTCTGGCCGTTAAGATTATTATCTAAATTAACAACAGAAAAGGTTTTACCAATTTCAGTTGTACGATCTTTAAGAGTACCTGGTAGTTCATTACCATTTGATATTTGTACATTTGTTCCTGTTAATGGTACTGTAGTTTCAACTCCATTAGAATCTGTAACCACTAAGCTTGAACTTGCTCCATCAAAGTCAGTAAAGAATTCGTTGTTATCGTTATTCGGATCTAAGATTCTAAAGACAGCTCTTCTTGACGCTACTAAATCTGTAAAAGTTTCTGTCTCAACATATATGAACTCTTTCATATTCATGAATTCATAATATTTTTCAAGAAGCTGTTTAATACCAGTGTCACCAGAATCTGTTAAGATTTCTTGAGGTATAACCTGATCGATTCGTAAATCTTCTTTTGTTTTCTTTTTAAGCGATCCAACCGATTCTACATAATTCGGATTGGTTGCGTCTGATCCATATCCACTCATGTTTAAGTACTCGATCTAAATCTTGATGTTGTCTGATAATTAACACTTCCAGAAGAACCTGATGTTGCAATCGTATCTTTATTAGCAGTCATTGTTGTTCTTGTAGAATCAATAGAAAGTATTTCATCTCTCTTTGGAGCAATATCTAAAGAATCTGGAGTTGCTGTGATACGTATTGGAGTTGCATCGTCTGGTATAAATGAATTTAAAGTAATTGTACCTTCTGTTGGATCAACTACTCCACAATCCGATATTGTAGTTACCTTATCTGCTCCAACTAAACGATAAGCAAATATTTTTCTATTTGAAGAACCGGGAATGGCTACATCATTAAAGAAGTTATCAACTCCATTTCTTTTAAAAGCCGTGGATTGAATGACTGATTCTGTAGCTCCACCAGGAACATAGAAAGAACCCGGATATGTTAAACTAAAATTATTTGATATACTTGTTAAAGGTGTAATACTTTGAAACATAAAAGGACGTACTGACGAGTTAAGAATAGAAGGGTCAGAAGAATCGATCGCTCTTAATAAAGCAGAGTGTCTAAAGACTCCATCAAACTTATTGAGATCATTTAATGAATAATCATCGATTGTATCTGAAACCACAGCCTTCAGTTCAATATCCGTTCTATCAGTTAAGTTTGGATTATATTTAAATGCTACATCTAATTCTAAGAAAGAATAGTTTGGATCTACGACAGTTGGCGTAATTGATACTACATTCTTTCCTTGTAAAACCGTACCAGTCACTGTTGCCTTTTCGTCATCGGTTAATTTATCAGCGGTCTTGGGTTTAATGGCAATAAATATTTTACCATAATCAGGAGTCGCCTGATCTTCTCCACCCCATGTAGAGATCGCATCGATATTAGAAAATTCTCTTTGAATAATCGCTCGATAATCATCAGCAGTTACCGCTCTGTTTTGAGAAGTATATGTTAATGGAGCATTATAACGAATAGATTCAAGAGTTTCTCCATCAGCACCACCGGCTGCTGATGTCACTGTGGTGACTGCGATATTAGAAAAGCCGCCAACATTATCTACCATTGTAAATACCGAAGCACCATTTGCTTCAGTACCATTTGAATAAACATAGTCCAGTGTTACGATATTATTATTTAAAGGTTTAGAACCGGTTACACCGTCACCGAAATAGACTTCATAAAAACCAGAAGTATTTTCTTGTAAATGATAGATCTTACTCGAAGCGTCTACATTTAAAAGAGTCGTAAAGAGAGTAAAGATATCGAAGGAGGTTGATTCCTCATTTGCCTGTACACGAACTCGAAGAGTACTTGTATCTACGGTCTTATGAGGAAGCTGATGTTTCTGATTTTCGATATCGTTATCGACTCGATATTTAATTGAGTTATAACTTCCCTCTGCAATGGCTACATCATTATATGTATAGGTATTACCGACAATTGTAGCAGACTGAGTATTTAATGTCACGAACTGATATGTCTCTCCATCCACTGAAGTACTCAGTTTCGTTCCACGTTGCAGAGTTAAATTCGTCGGCTTCGTACCGGCGACACCCGCCACATTCACGACCAGATTTACCACAGCTCGCGGCGCTAGCCGCGACGCCGGAACGTACCCTAGCATACGAGCTCTTGAGACTGCGTTACCTCTTATCTGAGCTGAGTCTAAAAAAGCTTCGTTTAAAGCAAGATGTCCTGCCATAGCGTTATAATGTGTATTATAAGCCAGAACGTCAAGAAGAACATTCAGACCCGCGCCCTCAAAATCATAGTCATTAAAAACCGTTTGTCTTTTTAAAAAGTTTTTAAGATTTCTTTTGATGTCGTCAAAGTCTAATTCTGTGGTTTTTAAATTTGATGCCATGTTATATTACCTTAATCTTTGTAGAACAATTTCTACTTCTGTATTTAAATCTATTTCTATTATTTGAAAAGAAACCGTGATACGATAAGCATTTCTATCTGATTGATCTTCAATAGCAACTCTACTTACTCTTATTCTTGGTTCATAATCTATTAATACTTGTTTAATACCATCAGATAATTCATATTTAGTGATAGCATCTGCTGGTTCAAATAGAAGTCCTCTGAGGTTAGCTCCTACTTTTGGTTGAAAAGGTCTCTCAAAGAAATTAGTTAATATCAAATTTTTAACTGAGTTCTTAATAGCCTCATCGTCTTTTAAAGGAATGACATCCTTTCTTATAGGATGGCGAGTTAATTTAAGATTTAAATCAGCCCAGCCTTTCTTACGAGCAACAACGCTGATAGGGCCCGATGATGCTGATCTGTCTCCTGTATAATTTGCCATATATCTATTTATACTCTTTTGTTATATAGTTTGGAAAAAGGTCTGGAAGCATTTTTTCTGGAGAATTTTTTTTTCTGCTGAAAATCTCTGAAAGAAATCTGAGGCCGAGATATGCTAGCCCACCGTATACCATGGCGGCCTTTTTCGAGCCAATATAACCGCCCATTTGTCTTGAATAATAACCCTTTACATTCTGATCAATATGTGTTATAATACTATAGTACATTATGTTCCCTTCGTCGGTGACTTCGTTTCTTGTGTCGCTGGAGTAGGAGAACTTGATCCACCTGTACCTGGTACTTCAACGTGTGTATGGCCAGATAATGTTACAGACGCACTTGTTTCACCATCATCTCCTACGCTACCGGCCTTCGCTGTAACCTCTCCTGTGACATCGAGCTTTCCTGTAATAGTAGTATTACCATCTATATTAACGATATCATTGATTGCATTGATTTGTATACCACCATCCTTATCTATTAATATTGTAGTACCTTTTTTATGAGTGATACTGATGCGCTCTGATCCCTCTGTGTTATCTAATTCTATTAGGTGCCCAGCCTTACTACGATATACTTTGTTACTCGGTGGATTGAGCTGTGATTCAACAGGTATATCTCTGACACCGTTCTCTTGCGTGGCTACTGATCCCATTACCATAGGGTCTTGAGCAGAGGATCCATCACGAAAGAAACCTACGACCCAGGAACCGACTTCTAAATGATGATTGGCTCCTATACCTTGATAAGAAGCTGCTGTATTGGGCATTATAACTGTAGCCCATGGTAGATCATCTGTAGTTAAGACAGCTTTATCCATTGAATGGAACCCTATACAACGTACTTTCACGCGATTTAATATTAGAGGATCATCAATATCTTCTATTATACCGGTATACCAAGTAAACTGTTGTCCTATAAAATCATCTTCTCTCATAGCTCTACCTCTTTATCATAATCTAAATTGCTCGTATCCTTCTTACACAATAGGTTCATAGTATACTCTTGATCATAATTAAACTTATGCTCTATATCATATACGATATACACACCGCTTTTGTTCTGATCGATTGATTTATTGTTCTTATTTAACTCTGCGTCGAGACTCTTAGGTATCTTAAGCCGTATCTTAGCTCCAGCGGCTATACGAGGATCACCACACACATTTACGTTTATTTGAGACGCTTCCATAGAGGCAGTTTTTGATGATGCATTTTGAATATTCTCTGGCATTGCATCATGATAATTACTATAACCAGAAAAGGCTAAACTATTAAGTGATGCATTATAGTCTCTTGCACTGACGAACTCTTCTAATCCCTTTTCTAGGAACTTCTTTTCCTTTTTATATGATCGATACTTATTATCTCCTATAACAAACGTATCATCATACCTATATTCCTTATCTATTACG
>Ga0181398_1000124_pt1 | contig 21907 bp, 15 predicted proteins | sample 21SPOviralmetaG_FD_130127 | JGI IMG/M metagenome (GOLD analysis project Ga0181398, IMG submission 130127) | Marine viral communities from the oligotrophic San Pedro Time Series (SPOT) site, San Pedro Channel, CA, USA - 21 SPOT_SRF_2011-04-29 | ecosystem: Environmental > Aquatic > Marine > Strait...
CCTTTCATTGAGATGACATTGCGTATCAATGATTACCTTCGTCAGATGTTTTACATCATGGGTATTGATCTTGTAGATTTTAAGGTTGAGTATGGATATACTGCTCACGGAGAGTTGTTACTTGCTGATGAGATTAGTCCTGATAGTATGAGACTCTGGAAGATTGGTAGTGATGAAAGATTTGATAAGGATTTATTCAGAAACGATGAGGGTGATATTGTTCCTGCCTATCGTGAAATTCTTGACCGACTACAACCCCTTGCTATTCAATGAAACATCACATCCCTGATGAGATTAGAAAGAACTGCTTTGATTGTTTCAAGAGTTTGAATGCTGCCGAGAGAGCAGTTGTTCTACTCGGTGACGAAGCATATCGTGAGTCACTAGACCTTGAGAATGATGATGCTCCCTGCTGGAAGATACCAAGTAAGGAATCCACAACATTTGTAGGTTGGAATCCTATGTGTATTCCGACAATGGATTACATAGTATGGAAACTAAAACGTCGTGAACAAATTGCAAAAGGAGAAATACATTAATGGATTATAAAACTTCTGGTGTTGATATTATCAAAGGACGTTCCTTTGTTGAGTATCTAAAGGTATTAGCACCTAAAATTGGTGGTTTCAGTGGAATGATGGAAGTCCCATCAGGATATGAGAAACCCGTATTAGTATCCGGTGCTGATGGTGTCGGAACTAAAATTAACATCTGTAGGATTGCTTTTGATTACACCACTATTGGTCAGGATCTTGTTGCTATGTGCGTCAATGACGTTATATGTTCTGGTGCTAAACCATTATATTTCCTAGACTATATTTCTGCCAAAACACTTGATTCTAATGTCAGTGACATTGTGTATGGAATTAACGTTGGTTGTACAATGGCAGGGATGGAACTTATTGGTGGAGAAACGGCAGAGCATTATAGAGCAAATGACTATGACCTTGCCGGTTTCTGTACTGGTATTGTGGAGAAGAATGATATTGTTGATGGTAGCAATATCAGAGCAGGTGATGTAGTCATTGGTATTGAGAGTAGTGGTCTTCATAGTAATGGATATACGATTATCAATGATATGTTATGGAGGAATTATATTTACTATAAGGAGATGCCTGAGTTGCTGAGACCAACTACCATCTATGCCCGTCTAATCCAGTACCTATTGGATGAAGTTCCCATCCTTGGTATGGCGCATATTACTGGGGGAGGACTACCCGAGAACCTCCCACGATGCCTTCCAGCAGGTCTTACCGTTGATGTTGATTGGTCTGCCTGGGAGAGACCAGAACTCTTTAACAAGATACAGGAGGCAGGAGACATTGCTGAGGATGAGATGCGTAATGTATTCAATCTTGGTATTGGATTCTGTCTAGTTGTCCCACAAGAGGTAGTAGAGAGTACTCAAACTTTGATTGCTGATACACCATTTGGTATGAGGTCTTGGAACATTGGAACTATTAGAAACAAATGAGTGAATATTATGGAAGTTAATCAACAGTATTATAAGTATTGGAAGGACATTTGGTGTTCTCAATCTCAAGAAGTATTAGATGCAACTGCACTGATTCGTGTTGTGGAATGCACGAATGGATGTGTTCAACATGCATTTAGAGATGGTGATGAGAGAGCACTTTCCGTTGAGCAGAGTCGAGAGTGTATGAAACTTTCGATGGGAACAATCAAGAATAAAGTATTGCCACTACCTGATGGAACCAAAGTTGTCTTACCAGAAGAATGTCACGAGATTATGAACACCGCAAGGGATTTATATGTTCGTGGATTCAAGCAAGGAGACGAAGAAGCACTTGAAGAATTCTTTGCATTATCTAAGGCACACTTCCAAGTATTAGGTCGTGAACTTATTGATGAAAAGTTTAGATTTTTTGTGGATAACTTTGAGGATTTATTTACATCTTACTGGATTATGATGGGTAGAATGTATATCTATGATATGGGTGAGTTTATCTAAATAATGGTAAGACGCAATCTTTTATGCCTCTCTATAATACCTTTCAAGCCTATGTCTTTAATCTCCACACCGCAAATTCATCAGAGGCAAAAAGGTTATGGAGGCAAAAGATAAAGGAAGAATGGGATTGGGAATGTGCTTATTGTGGATCTGAAGAACATCTCACAATAGATCACATTGTTCCAAGAGCAAAGGGAGGAACAGACTTTACGAAAAATTGTCTGTGTGCCTGCCATTCCTGTAATCAAAGTAAGAGTTATACTCCTGTGGAAGACTGGTATCTTTCTCAGGAGTTTTTTGATATTGACCGTTATGAAAAAATTAAGAAATGGATGGAACCAGAATCGTCAGTGAATCTTTATCGGTATGGTTCTAGAAGAAATAACCTATTATAAATAAATGAAAAGGACAGTATATACTGTTCTGAACCGGTAAATACCGACAGAAGAATAAATGGCCACTCCGATTAGGATTAAGAGGTCAGCGGTCGCTGGCAAGAAACCAACAGATGGACAGTTACAGTTAGGTGAATTAGCTGTAAACTTTTATGATGGTAAGATATTTTTCAAACAGGATCAAGCTGGTGTAGGAATTGCAACAAGAGTTGTAGAAGTAGGTGCGGGTAGCACAACTTTTGTTGGAAAAACATTATTTGTTTCTGAAAATGGTAATGATAATAATACTGGATTAGATGAGAATAATGCTAAGGCAACAATTAAATCTGCTGTTGCATTGGCATCTTCTGGGGACACTGTAAAAGTTTATCCCGGAACTTATACAGAAAACAATCCAATTGATCTTCCGGATAATGTTTCGGTAGAAGGAACAGAACTTCGTCGTTGTCTAGTAGCACCTCAAAATGCTGGAAGTGACTTATTCTACGTCAGTCAAGGGTCTCATATTACCGACTTAAGTTTTGTTGGAGGTCCAATGACAGGTGGATCTGCAGTTATCACATTTAGACCACTTGTAGGTGTGTCATCTGATAGATTTTTTGATGGTGCTAGATTGATTCGTCAGAATCTTGATTTTATTGCGGCAGAAAGTACAGCATATATTCAAAGTACTAATTATCAAAATCCTGCAATCACCGTTAATGCCTCAGAATATAAAGAGAATGTCAAAAAAGCATTACGTGCGGTCTGTCATGATATTACCAGAGGTGGAAATTCTAAAAGTATTGGAGCAGGGCAAGAATACTTTACGGGTGGATCACTGAATGCAGGTATTGGTATCACCAATATGGATGCACTTTCATATTCTGCTGGTATTGCTAGATCTTGTATAAACAATATTACTTGGACTGGTGGACATCAATCTACAGAAACTCAGGTCAGAGATTTAAGTATTCAGGCTGATGGTGGATCGTTTGATATTGGAAATTGTTCTAATGTTCTCTCGGCAGTTACGACTTGTGTTGGTATTGTAACTGGAGTAATTAAAAACGGTATTGACGGAAATCCTTCGGCAACAGGATTCACTACAAATTTCCCTGGCAATAATGGTACGTCTCCAAATTCAGGAATTCTTACCGCATCATCTAGTCCTTTACAGGGAACTGGTATTATCACCAAAGGTCCGTATATAAGAAACTGTACCAACTTCATTCAGGATAGTATTGGTGCTAAGGTTGATGGATTTAATGCTGATGAAGGAGACGAAGTAAACAATATTGGTGTTCAGGGTTCATTTAACGTTGACTCTTATACTCAATTCAATCAGGGTGGTATAGGAGTTTCGGTAACCAATGGTGCTTATGCTCAGTTAGTATCACTCTTCACTATCTGTGATGATATTGCTGTTTATACTGCAGATGGTGGGCAGTGTGATTTGACAAACTCTAATACTTCCTTTGGAACAAAAGGACTAGTTGCCGAGGGAACTGGTGATCAAACATCTAAGTGTGTTGATCGTTATACTGGATCTGTAAATTCTACTGCGGCAGTCAGTCAGAATCAAATTGTTGTTTCTGGTGTAGGAAACAATCGTCCATATGATGGACAGGCATTATACTTTGATCGTAAGTATTTTGTTGTTAAAGATATTGTTGTTACAAATGGTGGTTCTGGATATACCTCACCACCTACAGTAACTATTGCTTCTCCTACTGGTCCTGGTATTGCTGTTCCTGCACAGGCAACATCAACCATTGAAAATGGTGCCGTGACTGTAGTTACTGTAAGAAGTGCCGGATCACAATATGAGGGTGTTCCTAGTGTTTCTTTTTCCGGTGGTGGGGGATCTAGTGCCGCAGCAACGGCACAAACTGAGGCAATTTATTATGATGTTCTTGATGCAACCACACCAGTTGCTGGTATAACTACTATCAGTCTGGTACAAAATCTAAATAATGAAGTTGGAGTTGGAAGCACTGCTTTCTTCGCAAGACAGAGTTTGCAAATCGTAAGTTCTCAGTCGTTCCAATACGTTGGTTCTGGTAATACAATTGAAACTGCATATCCATCGAGAGGTGGAATTACTATTCAAGAAAATGAAGTAATTACTGACGATGGAGCTAAAATTAATTATACCAGTACAGATCAAAGAGGAAACTTTAGGATTGGTGATGGTGTTGTGATCGATCAATCAACCGGAACTGTATCCGGAAACGTTTATGTTAAGAGTTTATTTACACAAGTAACACCTTTCATTCTTGCATTAGGAGGAGATTAATCAAATGGCAGTCGCATCGGCAGCAGTAAATGTATTCCAAACTATTACGAATGTAGTTGGAACAAGCACAGTTGGAATCTATACGGCACCTGTCGGTTATACGGGTGTTGTCCTTCTGGCACAAGTAACTAATATTGGGTCATCGACTCAAACAATTAGTTTTGGACATCGCAGAAGTGGAACAGATACTGAGATTGTCAAGAACTTAGCAATCCCAGCGAATGATACCGCAAATTTATTACCAGGAAAACTAGTAGTAGAAACTGGTGACACATTAACAATAGTTGGTAGCACTGCTACTGACTTGAAATATATTTCAAGTATTCTAGAAACATCTAATCTCTAATATTTTAAAGTAGAAAAATGGCAGCACCAGTACGTTTTCTTAGCGGCAGACAGCAGCAGCAAAAAATTGGTATAGAAGGAAGCACCGAAAACCAAAAGGTATTGGAGGTTGTTGGTCGAGTTGGTATTGGAACAACAGTTTTTGATGCTAACAAGTCTCTAGATGTTAGAGGAGATGTAGACGTATCTGGTATTGTTTCTGCCACTCAGTTTCTTGGTGATGGATCACAGTTATCCAATTTACCTGCTTCTGGTGTTGGACCTACCGATAATGTTAACACTACAGGAATTATAACTGCCAGTAAGTTTTCTGGTAATGGTGATTTTACGAATCTTGCAGTTTCTGGTTTATCCACTTTCACTGGTGCTATTGATGCAAATGGTGGATTGGATGTATCTGGTGGTTCTGGTCTAGTTGCTAATACTGCTAAGATTTCTGATCTTACTGATAATCGTGTTGTTATTGCCGGAAACAGTGGTGAATTAGAGGATAGTTCTAACTTAACATTTGATGGAACTAAACTTGCTGTTAATGGTAACTTAGGTGTAACTGGTTTAAGCACTACCAAAGATTTAAATGTATCTGGAGTATCTACTTTTGTAGGACTTGTAACGGTTACCACTGGTGACGTGCATATTGCTCAACGTTTATTTGTTGGTGGTTTAGAAGTTGAAGGAAGTGGAAGTGAAAATACATTCACTGGTATTAACACCTTTACTAACTTACTTGATAATACTTTAGGAAATCCTGATACTGGATCTCTTAATGTTAACGGTGGATTAGGTGTAAATAAAAACGTTTCATTTGGATCTACACTATTTGTTCAGAATGCCATTGGTATCGGAAGTGCAGCACCAATAGGAAAATTAGATGTTAATGGTCATACTGAACTTGATGATGTAAATGTATCTGGTGCTATTACTGCAACTACATTTACTGGTAACTTAGCAGGGACGGTTAATACTGCTGCTCAGACCAATATTACATCACTCGGAACTCTAAGTGCATTAACAGTTTCTGGTGATATAACTGCTAATGGCAACATTGTCGGAGACAATTCTACAAATATAACTGGCATTGCTGGTGTTACGGCAACAACTCTAAGTGGAACATTACAAACTGCGGCACAAACAAATGTCACATCAGTTGGAACGTTAACTGGATTAGATGTTAATGGTCATAGTGAACTTGATGGTGTGAACGTATCTGCTGCATTGACTGCAGCATCATTAAACGTAACTAATAAACTTACAACCACAGGACTTGGTATATCTGTTGCTAACGGAACTGGCAACACTGCATATATTGAAGGACCATCAGAAATCTGGATCGATCCATCACCGGCAGGAGCTGGTACAACTTCCGGTCTTGTTAGAATTAGAGGAGATTTATATGTTGACGGCACAGAATTTATTGTAGATGTAGATAAAGTTCAACTTGGTGATTTTAGAATTGGTATTGCAACTACTGCCGGAACAAATGCTCTTCTAGATGGAGCAGGACTTGGTATTGGTTCTGAGTCAATTGAGAAAACAATCACTTGGAATAATGCGACTTCAGCATTGATGTCCAGTGAGAATTGGAATCTTGCGTCCGGAAAGCATTATGAGATTAATGGAACTGATGTTCTAACATCAACCACATTAGGAAGTGGTGTCGTCAATTCTTCACTGACAAGTGTAGGGACATTAGGAGCACTTACAGTCTCTGGGAATGTGAATGCAAATGGCAATATTATAGGTGATAGTGCCACTAATATTTCTGGTATCAACTCAGTAACTGCTACATCATTCCATGGTAGTGGTGCTGGAATAACTGGTCTTACTGCAGGTCAAGTAGGTGCAATTGCCGATGTTGTATCTGATACAACACCACAACTTGGTGGTAATCTTGATGTCAACAATAAGGATATTACTGGAACGGGTAATATTAATCTTACTGGTATTATTACGGCAACAAATTTTGTTGGTGGAGGTGCTGGAATAACTGGTCTTACTGCAAGTCAGGTAGGTGCTATTGCCGATATTGTATCTGATACAACACCACAACTTGGTGGTAATTTGGATCTCAACAGTAAGTTAATTAATGGAACTGGTGGAATTAATGTAACTGGTATAGTAACTGCTAGTTCATTTGATGGTAATATTACAGGAGTAGCAACTTATACTTCAGAATGGATTATTACTTCTAACGGAAGTTCTGATTATAAATTTACTGGTCCAGGATTTGATGGTACAGAGCTTGATCCGACAATCTATTTGATAAGAGGACAAGAATATAAATTTACTAATAATATGGGTGCTCACCCATTCCAGATTAGAACTGCTATCAATGGATCTGCATATAACGATGGTGTTACAAATAATGGAGTGTCAAATGGTACACTGACTTGGGATATCCAGATGGATGCTCCCAATGTTCTTTACTATCAGTGTACTGCTCATGCAGGCATGGTTGGTAAGATTTACATTGGAAATAGTGGAGATTCTATCAATGTTGGAACTGGCGTAACAATAAATTCGGGTGGTATTAATGTGACTGGAATAGTCACTGCCACAACTTTCAGTGGTAATGCAACATCTGCAACCACTGCAACTAATGTAACAGTTGCCGATGAAAGTTCTGATATTACATGTAATGTATTATTTACAACTGGATCTACAGGAAACTTAGGACCTAAGAGTGGAACTAATCTTACATTTAATTCTGCTAATGGAACCTTAACTGCCACTGAGTTTTCTGGTGGAGGTGTCGGAATAACTGGTCTTACTGCAAGTCAGGTAGGTGCTATTGCCGATATTGTATCTGATACAACACCACAATTAGGTGGTAACTTAGATGTCAATAATAAGGATATTACCGGAACTGGTAATATTAGTCTCACTGGTATTGTCACGGCAACAGACTTCAACTCTACATCTGATGCAAGACTGAAGACCAATATTCAGGTGATTTCGGATCCATTAGATAAAATTGTCAGAATTAATGGTGTATCGTTTGATTGGACAAGTGATAATACATCTACAATGGGTGTTATTGCTGATAATATTCAAGAAGTATTGCCAGAATTAGTTAGGACTAGCACAGCAGATTATAAAACTGTTAATTACAATGGTCTTATTGGTCTTCTGATTGAGGTTGTCAAAGAACAACAAACACAAATAAATTCTCTCAACGAAAGATTGTCTCAACTCGAATGATTGTCTAAATACTTGTAATAATACTACCCAGTGTATACGAGGACGGTAGATGGCAATTAAGATATCAGGTTCTACTATTATTGATGATAGTAGAGGTATAGTAAATGCGGGTGTAAGTACTGTTAGTGCCCTAACTGTCACTAATAACATAAATGCGAATGGAAATATCGTAGGTGATAGTGCCACAAATATAACTGGTATTGCTGGTGTTACTGCATCAACTTTAACGGGAACATTACAAACAGCAGCACAAACTAACATTACATCAGTTGGAACATTAAGTGCTCTAACTGTTTCTGGTAATATAAATGCGAATGGAAATATCGTAGGTGATAGTGCCACAAATATAAGTGGTATTAGTGCATTAACTGCTGCTGGCACTGTTACATTTGGTGCTGATGCAGATGATGTTCAATTTTTTGGAACCAGTAAAATCCTCAGAATGGGGGGAGCTAGTGGATTCCAAATTCAGGAAGCAGGAACTAGTGCTTCTATAACTCAGGGTACTGGAGAATTAAATTTTTACTATGATTCTGGAAACCAATATAAGTGGGCAATATTTAATAATGCTGGATCTGTAGAGCTATATCACGCTAATAATAAGAAATTTGAAACCACCTCTTCTGGTGTATCTGTTACCGGCACAGTTGCTGCTACCACTTTGACAGGTACTGTTAATACTGCTGCTCAAACTAATATTACATCACTTGGAACATTAAGTGCATTAACAGTTTCTGGTAATATAAATGCGAATGGAAATATCGTTGGTGATAATTCTACTAATATAACTGGCATTAGTGCATTAACTGCCACTGGTAATATTGCTATTAAAGATGATAATAATAAGTTCACTGCTGGTGAAAGTGATGACTTACAGATTTACGGAGGTGGATCTTATAGTTATGTTACGGCCCTCACGGGTGAGTTAAGGATTGGAGCTCCTACTATTAGGTTCGGAAACTCTGGTACTACTGAGACTTATTTACAGGGTGAAGAAAACGGGGCAGTAACTCTTAACTATGACAACGTTCAGAAGTTTGCAACTACCAGTAATGGTGTGACTGTTACTGGTAGCATGTGTGCTACTACGCTTTATGGTGATGGAAGCAATTTAACTAATATTGCTGCTGGATTTGACCCAGACGCAGACCAAAACCTGATTGCTGGTGGTGGTGCTGGTGGTTCCTATGATCCATCATCTGGATCTGCTTGCTTTAATATTTTCCTTGGATGTAATGCTGGTAAAGCTATTACTAGTGGGGATTATAATAACTTCTTTGGTAAGTATGCTGGATGCAACATCACTACTGGAAGTAGTAATAACTTCTTTGGCAGAGCCTCAGGATTTGCTACCACTGAGGGAAATGATAATGTAAATATTGGCAATCAATCAGGATATAGTAACACTACTGGATCTGACAATATTTTCATAGGTAATCAGACGGGATACTGCAATTCCACTGGTCTCATGAATATAGCCATGGGATGTAGTACAGGAAGAAACGTTACCGGAAATTTCAATACTTTCATTGGCAATAAGGCAGGATATTATAGTACTACTGCGTGCTGCAATGTTTTTATTGGTGCCTGTGCGGGCATAAGAAACACTACTGGGTGTGACAATGTCTTCATGGGATCATGTGCCGGTGGTGGTGGAACAGTAACTGGCAGTCATAATATTGCCTTAGGTAAGGAAGCTGGTAAAGAATTAACCAGCGGTGCTTGTAATATCTTCCTTGGACATGAAGCTGGTAAGGAATCACAAACTGGAGCCAATAATACTTTCATAGGTAATGGAGCTGGTGGTAATTCCGCAGTAACTGGTGCTGATAATATTTTCCTCGGTCGTACGGCTGGGTTTAAGACAACATCGGGAACAAAAAATACCTTCATTGGTGTGAACAGTGGACTTGCTAATGTAACAGGAAAATGTAATACTTTTGTTGGAGCATATGCTGGTCAGTGTTCAACTACAACCGGAGAACATAATGTTTTCCTTGGAGTTAGTGCTGGTAGATGTGCTACTAGTGATGGTGGTTGTAACATTTTTGTTGGAATGCAGGCAGGATGTGCTACCACTTCTGATAAAAATATAATGATGGGAACTGAGGCTGGATTAGACAACACTTCCGGAGGTTGTAATATCTTCTTGGGTAATAAATCTGGGGAAAATAACACAACTTGTTCATCAAGTGTTTTTATTGGAACATATGCTGGTAGAAACAATGATGGTGCGTATAATATTGCCTTTGGAACTTGCGCCGGTTACGGTAGTCCTACTGTTTCCAGCAACACTGGAGGTTGTAATATCTCTTTGGGGTTAAATGCCGGTTGTTCGTTTACATCTGGTAATAGGAATGTTATTATCGGTTGTAAGGCTGGTAAGTCACTAACTTCTGGTGCAGATAATATTTTCTTGGGTCAGAATTCTGCTGGTGCTGGAGTAGTAACTGGTGATGATAATATTGTAATGGGATCCAATGCCGGTAAGAACATAACTTCTGGTGCCAGTAATATCTTCCTTGGTAATAAGAGTGCTTGTAGTGGAACAGTAACTGGTTCTAATAATATTTCTCTTGGTTGCCAAGCAGGAATGTGTCTCACTAGTGGTACAAATAATGTATTCTTAGGTAAATGTGCAGGAAATGGTGCTTCTGGTGGTATTACTGGTAGTAATAATAATACTATTGGATTAAAATCTGGGGAGTGTCTTACTTCTGGAGCTTATAATAACTTCTTTGGTTATTATGCGGGACGACTGACCAGCACTGGAGAGCGCAATAACTTCTTTGGTATTAGTGCTGGATCAGACAACACTTCCGGAAGTTGCAATAACTTCATGGGTTCTCTTGCAGGAAGACGTAACACTGAAGGTAACCACAATAACTTCTTTGGTCAATATGCAGGACAGTGTAACACCACTGGTTCTCATAATATTGCAATTGGGAAATGTGCTGGTAAATGTGGCACAAGTGATGACGATAATGTATTCCTTGGTAATCAGGCAGGATACAAAAACACCGGTGGAGAATGTAAAGTATTGCTTGGTATGTGTGCTGGTGGAGGAGCATGTAACACTGGTAATTACGGCATCATGATTGGTCTAAATGCTGGTTTTTGTAATACAACTGGTCAGCAGAATATCTTCATAGGTCATGAAGCAGGATATAAAAATACGGGTGCCGCTAACAACATTTATATCGGTTCAGGTGCAGGATGTAATATTTCTTCAACGGAGCATTTTAATATTGCCATAGGATGTAAGGCAGCATACTGTATGACAGGTGGTTCTAGAAATATTATTTTAGGTTGTCGAGTCAATGCTCCTATTCTAGATGGTGATAATCAGTTAGCAATTGGTATTGCTCAAGCATATAATTCTGCAATTACGGATTATTGGATCAGTGGTGATAGTAATATGAATGTAACGGTATCAACCGCATCAACGTTCTCTAGTGATGGTGTTGAGGTTGCTGGTATTGTTACTGCAACATCATTTGTTGGTGATGGTGCTGGTTTAACAGGAATTGAAGCTGCATCTTACTTGTTTAATACTTCAGTTTCCAATAGTGTTAATCAGGTTGCCACAGGAATTGGAACAACGGCATTGACACTTCCATCAACATCTGGTAAAAAGTATATTGTTCATTCTATACTTGCGACAAATGTAGCATCCGGTAATACAGATGTTAACTTCGTCGGAGCATTTGAGTTTAATGGTGGAGAGACAAGTTATTTTGGATATCAAGTTCCTGTTCAGACTGGAATGGCTGTAGAAATGTTGAAACAACCGCAGGTTCTAAATCCTTCTGATAAGATCATAATTAGATCGACCGATATTGATAGGAATGGTGCAGATGACATTATAGATGTCTATATCAGTTATGAAGAGAAGACATCAACAGACTTGGTTGGAGTTGGTCTTGGTGCGGTTGGACTTGCTGCCACATCGGCAACGACAGTTTATACATCAACTTCAAATCCAAGTGTTGTTCAATCAATTAGACTTGCAAATAGAAAAGATACTGGAGGAAAAGCAGTTTCAGTTCTTGTTGGTGATAGATATTTGGTTGACAATTTGATTGTCCCTAAATATGCTTCAATAGAGGTTTTGGATCAATTGAAGAGAATAGAAACAAACGATACTATAAAAGTTCAATTAGATGAGGGTGGTTCAATAGATGTTCAAGTGTCAGCTAAGAAAATATCCTGAGGTTAGATAATTATGTCTGAAACAAGAGGTGTTTTTTCGTTAGAAGATGTTATAGAACAGAAAGCAGAGGGAGATTATGTTGCCTTAGATCAAGTATGGCATTCTCCATCTGGAGGTCCTGAAGGACCAAATACTGGTTACTTTAGTCCTAGTGGTAGTAATAACCAGATGGATAAGACCGACTTTACTAATGATACAACAGCAGCTGTTCCTGGTGCCGCATTAAGTGTTGCTCGTTTTGCTATGGGAGCAACAGGAAACTCAACACACGGTTACTTTGGTGGTGGTCGTATTCCTGCTGCTGCATCAACAATGGATAAGACCACTTATGCATCTGATACAACAGCAGCAGTTCCTGGTGCGGCATTAAGTACTGTTAATTATGCTATGGGAGCAACAGGAACTTCAACACACGGTTACTTTGGTGGTGGTGGTTCTCCTACAGCATCAACAATGGATAAGGTCACTTATGCATCTGATACGACTGCAGCAGTTCCTGGTGCCGCATTAAGTGTTGCTAGATATCGATTAACAGCAACAGGAAACTCCACACACGGTTACTTTGGTGGTGGTAAACCTGGTCCATACTCAACAATGGATAAGGTCACTTATGCATCTGATACTACTGCAGCAGTTCCTGGTGCCGCATTAAGTGCAGCACGTAATTATTTGGGAGCAACAGGTAATTCTACACACGGTTACTTTGGTGGTGGTAATCCTACAGTATCAACAATGGATAAGGTCACTTATGCATCTGATACCACAGCAGTAGTTTCTGGTGCGGCACTAAGTGCAGCACGTAGTTATATGGGAGCAACAGGAAACTCAACAGCAGGTTACTTTGGTGCTGGTCGTAATGCTTCGAATAATTATGTATCAACAATGGATAAGGTCACTTATGCATCTGATACAACAGCAGCAGTTCCTGGTGCGGCATTAAGTGTTGCTCGTTCTCAATTAGCAGCAACAAGTGCCAGAGCAAATGCACTTCCGTCAGCACCAAGTAGTCCTGCTACTCGTTTTACTGATGGTTCCGGACCATCTCCTAATACTGGATACTTTGGTGATGGAATTCCATCATTAGATGCTAGAATGGATAAGACCACTTATGCATCTGATACAACAGCACAAGTTCCTGGTGCGTCATTAAGTGTTGCTCGTAATAATTATGCAGCAACAAGTAGCGCTACTGCAGGTTACTTTGGTGGTGGATCTCCAGGTCCAAAATCAACAATGGATAAGGTCACTTATGCATCTGATACGACAGCAGCAGTTCCAGGTGCCGCATTAAATCTTGCTAGATATAATCTTAGAGCAACAGGAAACTTAACAGCAGGTTACTTTGGTGGTGGTGATCCTGCAGTATCATCAATGGAGAAGGTTACTTATGCATCTGATACGACAGCAGTAGTTCCAGGTGCAAACTTAAGTGGAGCACGTTATGGTATGGGAGCAACAGGAAACTCAACACACGGTTACTTCGGTGGTGGTACTCCCGGTCCAGTATCAACAATGGATAAGACTACTTATGCATCTGATACAACAGCACAAGTTCCTGGTGCCGCATTAAGTCTTGCTAGAAGATACTTATCAGCAACAGGAAACTTGACACACGGATACTTTGGTGGTGGTCGTTATCCTGGTAGTCCTAGTAGAGTATCAACAATGGATAAGACCACTTATGCATCTGATACGACTGCTGCAGTTCCTGGTGCGGCATTAAGTTCAACTAGAAGTTCAATGGGAGCAACTGGTAATTCATCTTTTGGTTATTTTGGTGGTGGTGGTTTCCCTGTATATTCAACAATGGATAAGGTTACTTATGCATCTGACACCACAGCACAAGTTCCTGGTGCAGCATTGAGTGTTGCACGTAGGTTTGTGGCAGCAACAGGTGCCAGAGCTAACGGACTTGCTATTGATCCTCCAACAGCAACACCATCACCATCAACCACAGGTGGTGTTCCCAACATCTTATAATTAGTGCTATAATAATAAAAAACATGATATGACTTTGATGATTGGTCTCCCTTGTGCGGGAGGTATTGTAAGTGAAAAAACAACTCTTGGACTTTTTAATCTAGGAAAGACACTTGTTCGTAATAACATTCATCACGGACTTTTGACTCTTACTAACTCTTCCTTGATTACTCAGGCAAGGTCTAAGATTGCAAATTTTTTCATCAATAACACAGAACACGAATATCTCTTTTTCTTGGATAGTGACATTGGATTTAATCCAGATGATGTGCTAAAATTAATGTCACATCAGATTCCCATCGTGTCTGGTGCCTATCCAATGAAAATTATCCCAGAACGATACTGTGTTGATGTTGTTCAACCAGAAGAAAGGCATGGTGATCTATTAAAAATTAATGGAAATGGAATGGGATTTGTTCTCATTCATCGTCAAGTATTTTTGGATATTGCAAGACACCATCCAAATTTAAAATATCTTCCATCAGACTATCATTCTGATACTCCACATTCTCCTGAAGAAATGAATAATTCTTTTCACTTCTTTGCCGAACAACAATCAGAGAATGGGTTTATGTCGGAAGATAAAAGTTTCTTTTACAGAGCACAAAAAGTTGGATATAATATATTTTTAGATACATCAATTAGACTTAATCATACAGGATATCACATCTATCAGGGGTAAATTATGAAATCAGGTGCAACTGAAACTTCGTATCAATATTTGCAAGAACATTATCAATTCCCTGAAAATGTTTTTGTATCACATCTTCCAGAAGAAATTAAAAAATCAAACCATCAATATAAAATTTTATGGGCTCATCATGCTTATGATCAACAAGTATTCAACAACTTTGATCACAACATAGTAGACTATATTGTCTCACCATCTCAGTGGAATAAAGATCAATTTATTAAATATCTTGAAGTCCCTGAGAACAAGATTGTAGTAATTCCAAATGGAGTTGCTGATATGTTTACTTATTCAGATAAGAAGACAAAGACTATGATTTTTACTTCAATTCCCTATAAGGGTCTTGAAGTTTTGGCAAGAATCATTCCTATGATTCATGAGCATCATCCAGATACGAAGTTTAAAATCTTTTCTTCGATGTCTCTGTATGGTCCATCTACTGATCAATATCTTCACGTCTATGATCATTTGAAAACTCTGCCTAATGTTGAGTATTCTCCTGCTATTGATCGTGAGGAGTTGGTAAAACATTATCAAGAATCTGCATTCTTTATTCATCCAAATATTTGGGAAGAAACATTCTGTGTTTCAATGGTAGAAGCAATGCGATGTGGTGCATATCCAATTATCACTGATATAGGAGCACTATCTGAGGTTGCAGGAGAAAAGAATGCAAGTGTGGTCCCCATTGAAGGAACACCTACATCAAAGGGATATGAAGTAACAAGAAATTTCTATACTAATTTTGCCGATGCATGTTGTTCAGCACTTAGTTATTATGATAGTCAACCAGAATATTTTAAGGAAGTTTCTAAAATTATCTCTGACTATGTTGTAGATAAGTATGACTGGAAGAAAATTGCAAAACAGTGGGAAGAATTCATTATACATAATATATCTGATGCACCCTGTGATGAAGGGACATCTGTTGCAAAACATCAATCAAAAATGAGCAAAGAGACTATGACTTCAGAAAATTCTTCTGCACTTTCTTACAATCCAATTAATGCTGAAGAAGCAGTATTTAATGAAGATTATTTAAATCAAGCATCACGGAATGTTTTTGTTTGGGAAGAAAGTGATAAACAAATGGCACAAGGAAGGACTAACTTCCAACTAGAAAAGTTTATTGGTCTGAACACTCATAATATTTCAGTTTCTTTTGAACATATTCTCAAAGAACGTCGTATTATGGCTACGAACTATATGTATAAACTCATTGAAATGAAAGAAAGAGTTCGTGAGTTTAATTACAAGTGGCAGGACAAAGATAAGTCTGAACCACTGATGTGGGAATCTGGTGGTCCTGGTGGAGGAAAGAAACTCTGCTGGCACGATATGGATGAACTCCAATTGACTCACTATCTCAAAGATAGTGAAATGGAGATCCGTGATCGTCTTCATCAGATGGAGCATCTGGATAAGATGCTTGATAAACTGGTGCAACAGAATGGCGGCACTGCACCTACAAGAGAGCAGTTCCTGGAAGAGAACCAACAGTATTGGGATAGACGACTTGCAGAGCAAGCACTTGATGACCTGATGGCATCACAGACTGGTATCTCTGGTGCTAACCTGCAAGCAATGCGTCGTGCATCAGCACCATCTATTGTTGATGATCGTAATACCTTTAAGGAAGGTTATCTGTCTATGAACAAACTTCTTGATCCACAAGGACGCATGGAGTTTATCAATGATCTTCAAGGTAAAGTTATGAAGGGTTATGAAGAACTGACTGGAACTGATTTGGGTTATGGTGCCGCAATCAAACCAGCAGAAGAGGAGAAGAAAATTTCTGGGCAGGGATTTAAGGAAGAATGAATTGTGAGATTATATTAGTTGATGACTTTTATGATATTCCATTTCAGTATCATAAAAGTTTTGATGATGGAGAGTGTCTAATCACTGATGAAACTGCTGGTAAAATATCTCAAATATTAGGACATCCAATCAATATTACTCATGCATCAAATGAAGGTGGAGACACTCCTGGTGTTATGGTACATTTGGAGTGTGATTGGATTGGAATAATTTATTTGACTTTGCCTTTACAAGCATTTGGTGAGTTGGGGATGAAGTTTTATTCACACATCGCAACAGGACTTGAAACCTTTCCAACTAGAGAAGAGATAATTAAATATCAAATTGGAGAAAATGATTTTAACAGAACATTTTCATCTGATCCTGAACGGTGGAAAGAATACTCCTGTATCCCTGCAAGATATAATAGAATGATATTATTTAAGGGAAATAAGTGGCATTCATACACTCTAAATAGTAATATTAGATATCAGAAAGTAATTATAAAGCATGGCTGATACTAGAGGTGTTTTTGGACTAAAAATAGCACGTATTCTTAAGAGTAGAGGAGAATGGAATCCCTTAGATCAAGTATGGCATTCTCCATCTCCTGGTATAGGATCATCACCAAACAATGGATACATTGGTGGTGGAACTCCTGATCTACTATCAACAATGGAGAAATTAGATTTTTCAACAGAAACCAGGACAGCAGTTCCTAGTGCAAACTTAACCGTTGCTACATATGGTTTGGCAGCAACAGGAAACGCAACACACGGTTACTTTGGTGGTGGTGTCGGTGGACCATACACAACAGTGCAGAAGACCACTTATTCATCTGATACAACCGTACAAGTTCCTGGTGCCGCATTATCTAATGAAACATATTACCTTGCAGCAACAGGAAATAATACACAGGGTTACTTTGGTGGTGGTTATAACGGTCGTTCAAATTTTGATAAGATAACTTATACATCTGATACAAGAACAACACTTCCTAATGTCTCTGGTAGTAGATTAACTACTAATAAAGAACGTTTAGCAGCAACAGGTAACTCAACAGCAGCTTACTTTGGTGGTGGTGTTGCTGGACCACCATCCTCAGCACCAATTTATTCGACAATGGATAAGTTGACTTATGCATCTGATACCTCTGCTGCAATTCCCGGTGCTGCATTATCTGCTGCAAGGTATAGTCTTTGTGCAACAGGTAATGCTAATGCAGGATACTTTGCTGGTGGAGACTCTACTCCTGGTGGCAGCTACTCTGGTGCTGGAACAATAGCAGATAAGGTCACTTATGCATCTGATACAACTGCTAGAGTTCCTAGTGCAGATTTACTTACGGAAAGAATATTCTTAGCAGCAACGGGTAATTCTACACACGGTTATTTTTCTGGTGGTGTTAAGTATGGTGCTAACTACTCTTCAACGGAGAAGATCACCTATGCTACTGATACAACATCTACAGTTCCTTCCGGTGCAGACTTAAGTTCTAATAGAAATAAGATAGCAGCAACAGGTGCCAGAGCTAATGGAAATCCAGTAGTTCCAGCTGTAACTCCAGCACCAAGTAGTCCCGCAACTCGTTTTACTGATGGTTCTCCGCCAACAGATAATAACGCATTCTTTGGTGGTGGTAAACCTGGTCCAAAATCAACAATGGATAAGTTGGATTATTCAACAACCACAACTGCTGCAGCTCCTGGTGCTAATTTAACTATAGCGCGTTACGGTCTTGGTGCTACAAGTAGTTTAAGTGGTGGATACTTTAGTGGTGGCAACCCAGGATCAAAAACAGAAGTTGAAAAACTAACTTACTCGACAACTTCAATTGCAAGAATTCCTAGTGCAGATTTTCCTGCTGGACGTTTTGAAATTGCTTCCGTAGGAAATAGAAATGCAGGATACTATGCTGGTGGTGCAACTGCAGTTATCAAGTTAACTTATTCGTCTGACACATCAGCACGTATTCCAAGTGCGAATTTAACTTTTCCATCAACTGCTGGAACAGGAGTGGGAAATGAAACTCACGGATACATTGGTGGTGGACAATCATCTCCAAACACAACAAAGGTGGATAAGTTGGATTATTCAAATGATACTACATCTTCTCTTCCATCTGCTGCATACTTAACTTCACCGGGTATGTACAAACTTGGTGCTACAGGGAACTCAACTGCAGGATACTTTGGTGGAGGTAGCGGACCTGTTAGATCAACAGTAGATAAGTTAACATACTCTTCTGATTCTACCTCTAGAATTCCTGGTGCAAATTTAAGTTCATCACGTTATACCTCTGGAGCTACAGGTAACCCATCATCAGGATTCTTTGGTGGTGGAGCACCTGGTACAAAATCAACAATGGATAAGATTGATTTTTCAAGTGATACCACAGAAGCAGTTCCTGGTGCGGCATTAACTGTTGCTAGATCTGAAGGGGGATCTACCAGTGCTAGAGGTAATGCTCTTCCTATCAATTTACCTCCAACAGCAACACCATCACCTTCTACTTTTGCATCTACACCAAATCAAGCAGTTTTTGCAGGGGGAATTAGTAATAGCACAACACCATCTGAAAAATTCCTTTATTCAACTGAGACATTCTCACAAATTCCAGGAACTTTAACTGCGTCACGTTATGGTCATGCATCAGTATCAAGTTCATCAGCAGTTTATTTTGGTGGTGGATATGGTGCAGCACCATATCCATTTGAAAGTACTATCGTAGACAAATATACTTATTCAAATGATTCTATTTCTCGTTCTCCAAGTTCTAATTTAAGTGATGCTAGAAGAACGTTAGCAGCAGTGGGAAACAATACTCACGGATATTTTGGTGGTGGTGCTTATCAATCAACGTATAAAACAGTAGTTGAGAGAATTGTTTATTCAAATGATAGTGAGTCAAGAATTCCTGGTGCAAATCTTGGTAAAGGGAGAAGGGAATTGTCTGCTTGTGGTAATTTAACGGCAGGTTATTTTATTGGTGGATTTAATAATGATACCAGTCCATCTGATGCATCAGAGGTTGATAAGTTAACTTATGCTAGTGATACCGCTGCAGCAGTTCCTGGAGCATTTACTCCTTCTGGTGTTTATACTCACAATTCAACAGGATCACCTTCGGTTGGTTATATTGGAGGAGGTGCAGGAAAACCTAGTGATACTGAAAAACAATTTGATAAACTGACATACTCTACAGATACAACTGCTGCTGCTCCTGCTATATCTTTCCCTTCTTATGAAACAAATTATGGTGCTGTAAGTAATACTGATGTCGCATATTTTACAATTAATAATCCTGCCGTTCTTAAACTTGAATTTTCATCTGATACACTGTCCACTATTCCAGCTACCTCATCTACCTATTTTAGAAACGTTGGATCAGGAGCAAGAGATAATGGAATAGGTCTCTCTCCTAATATCATATAATTAGTGCTATAATAAAAGAAAATCTTTGATATGAAACGTAGTATTATAGTAGTTGATAATTTTTATAATAAACCTGATGAAGTACGTAAAATTGCTTTAAATTCTCCATATCCAGATCCTGGAAGTGAGTATACTTATCCTGGTAAAAATTCTGATGATAATTTTTATCCAGATGAATTGCACAATAGATTTGAACAAATACTTAATCGAAAATTAATACCGGCACATAAAAATGGATATTTTCGGTTGTCACTGGAGATAGATTCATTCAGACAAGATGTTCATGTAGATCCATCATGGGAGTTTGGTGCCGTATGCTATTTGAATACTCCTGATCAGTGTATTGATGAGGGAGGAACATCATTTTGGATGCATAATAAAACCAAAAGTGAACGTTGCCCTCAAACTCTTGAACAAGCAAGACATTATGGATTTATTGAACCAAAAGAAGCATGGTGGACAACAGTCTATGGAGAAGGTCTTGATAGAAATCAATGGACCCGATACTTTCTTTCTCCAATGAAGTATAATCGCATTGTAATATTCAGAACAGATTTGTGGCACTCTCATAATTATAATTTTGGTGATAATTTAGAGAATGGTCGTTTAGTCCAATTATTTTTCTTTAACCCTACGGATTGGGACTAGTGAATTATGAATAAAAAGTATTATTTTATGGCAGGACTTCCACGTTCTGGAAGTACATTGTTGAAGAGTATTATTGATCAAAACCCGGATGTTCATACAGAACCAGTTAGTCCTATATTGGAATTAATTCATTATAATAATAAGTATTATGCAGATAGTGAGCAATATCTCAGTTATCCAAAACCAAAATCTGCATATAAAGTTGTTTCAAGTCTAATTGATAACTATTACTTTGATGTAGAAAAACCGATAGTGATTGATCATTGTCGTGCATGGAGTAATAATATTGAGATGTTGAAAACCTTTATTACTTCAAATCCTAAAATTATCTGTCCTGTTAGAAATGTAACTGAAGTTCTAACATCATTCATTACGATGATACATAGAAACTCTGATCAAGTGTCATTTATAGATAAAGCATTGATAGAAAAGGGACTGCCTGTAAATGATGATAATCGTTGTCATTTTTTGATGAGTAAAGAGGGTATTGTAGAGCAAGCATTGTGGGCACAATCACAAGCATTCATTCGTGGTGATGATAAAGAGCATTTACATATAGTTGAGTATGATGATTTGATTGATAAACCAGAAGAAACAATGAAAGGCATTTGTGAATTTTTAGAACTTGACTATTACTCCCACGATTTCAATCACATTGATAACAATCATCGTGAGAGTGAGGACCAATGGAATTTGAAAGACATGCATTATGTCCGTCAAAAGCTAGAGAAAAAATCTAAAAGACCTGAAGATATTTTGAGTGATGGTATTCTAAATAGGTATAGTAATTTAGAGTATTGGAAATATTCTAATCATAGGTACTACTAGATATGGCAAATACTAGAGGAGTTTTTAAATTAAGAAAAATTTCCGAAGAGAAAATACCTCTTGATGAATGGGTTAATTTGAGTGATGTATGGCATTATCCATCTGGAGGTCCTGAAGGACC
>Ga0181398_1000125_pt1 | contig 21859 bp, 35 predicted proteins | sample 21SPOviralmetaG_FD_130127 | JGI IMG/M metagenome (GOLD analysis project Ga0181398, IMG submission 130127) | Marine viral communities from the oligotrophic San Pedro Time Series (SPOT) site, San Pedro Channel, CA, USA - 21 SPOT_SRF_2011-04-29 | ecosystem: Environmental > Aquatic > Marine > Strait...
AAACTTCAACAATGGGTGAGGGACAAACTTATAGAACTTTTAGACATACATCCAGAGAATGTTAAATCAACATCAATGGGCGCTGGTGGAGAAGATGTTATTATGAGTAAAGAGGCAAGAGATGCCTTTCCTTATTCTATTGAGTGTAAATGCCAGGAGTCTTTAAACATCTGGAAAGCATACGACCAGGCTTCTGCTAACTGCGGAAAGCATCAACCATTAGTTATTATTAAGAGGAATAGGTCTAAGACCTTAGCTGTTGTAGAGGCTGAGTATTTCATCAACCTCCACAAAAAAGATTAGAGGTGTTGGCTTATATTTGAGCTAGCCATTTCTTCAATTTCAACATCTTTTAAAGAAACCATAGACGGCTCTTCTACTTTTTGAATTAACCTATTGAGATACCATTGAGCTTTAAGCAAGCCTTCTAGCTGGTCTTTTTTTTCATAACGCCATACATATTTGATTACGTTGCCCTTGCAATAACCAGCAAAAGCTTCAGGTGTCATACTGGCCTCCATAGCGTCAATACACTCTATCTCGCCGTCCTTATAGTGATTTGGATTTATTGGGTCGTTCATTTTGTTCCTCCATTATATCGTTGTGCATGTTTAACCAATCTATATCCACTTCGTTTTTGCGACTATCGAAGTGGTACATAATAGAAGCGTAAGTGTGTCGCCAGGCTCTATCAATAATATTATGTACTTTTCTCCAAAACTTCATTTAATCCTCCAAATCTAAAGTGACAATACTATCTGAATTATAAATAGTAGTTATACCATCATATAAGTATTTGTTATAAGCATCTAGAAATACTTGCATCTTGTCCCAAGCCTTATCCATCTGCTCATCTGTAATAACAAAGACTTTACTGGCATAAGGCGGAACCTTCTCTTGGGCAACAAAGGCAAACTCTTTAACGCTGTATCCAGCTTTCTCCATACCTCTACGATACCAGGCGGCCTGCATGTCATATCCCCAATATTTAACTGAGTCGGCAAACTCCTTCGGATCACAGGACTTAGTTGTTTTATAGTCAACAACATATATCTCACCAGGCTTATGCAAGTCTTTGAAAGGCGGACATATTAAATCTGGCCTACACTTGCAAAGAACCTTATCTTCATACCAGAAGAAACTAGCCTCTGGTAGTTTGCCGTCTGCTTGTAGATACATGTCAGCTTCATCAATAATATTGGCCTTCATACCTTTAATATGAGTGTCTTCTGCTTCTTTAATAACGCAATCGTATCGCTCTAGCATGTCTGCTTTGTTTTCTTTATAGGCTTTGGTATAGGGAGATCCCATTAATACAGCTACCTCTTGGTTATATGCTTGTTCGCCCTCTACTAACATATAGTGAGCAGCAGTACCAAAGTTCATAGCATCTGTAGTTTTTTGCACTTCATTAACAGCGTGTAGCTGAGAATGACCAAACTTACGCAGGGTGCTACTGCTTATCCCTACCTCTGAATGATAAACCTCGTTAGGTATATCTGCATATATAAGAGCATCTGCTCTTGCCTCGCATTCGTAGGCTTCTAGTTCTTTTATTGTTTCCATTTGCTTCTCCTTAAAATGGTGGTTCGTCTTTAGGTGGGAAGTAATATTCCTTGCGGTCTTCTAGTTCCCAACTATGTTTATAGTTTGGCGTAGCTGTTTCTTCTGTCCACTCATCATCATACTCTATAGGTATATCTTCATATACAGATTGATGTGATAAAGGAATAGGCCAGAAGCCTAACTTCGCCTGTAGGTCTTGTAGGTTCTCTGTATAATTTTTATCTGGGTTGTATGCAGGAATGTATCCTTCGCAGTTGGCCTTCATTTTATTAAACAAAGCATTAGCATCAAAGTTACTTGTAATTGCCTTTAGCTCAAACTTGGTTGCATCGTAGGGTATAAACCTTACACCAAACTCATCGTCATAAGATCTAAATGCGTAGAATCTTATTTTATTACTCATTGTCTACAACTGACTCACTTGCAAACCTATAAGCACTTTCAAACATACCAGGATGATGAGCATATATATACTCAACAAACGCCTGGAGTCTTTTCATAGCCATAAGGTCATTGTTAAAGTTTGTAGATCCTTTTGGCTTAAAGGCTGACTTGGCAAGAGCCTGGTTATTCCTTACGGTCATATCCAAGACAAGTGCCATACTGTTATCTACTAACTCATTCATTTCTTCTTTATTCATTTACTTCTCCAAAAGTTAATATTAGATACTATATTAAATCGTTTGACATGTAAACAGATATAGCTATACTAAATGTATATTTATTTTATTTATGGAGAAGAATATGAGTATAGTTGATAAGATTATTAACCAAGAAGAGCAAGACAAGTTATTAAGAGCAAAGGGTATTATTGTTCTTAACGACTTTAAGTTTGATAAAACCAAAGAAGCAAGGCAGGAAACTTACAATACCTTTTACAAGGGAGGTAAGTAATATGAATATGAGTGCGAAGAAAGAATCTGAAATGGATCATAACAACGACCTAGCTTTTGACTTATCTGTCAGCATGATGCGTAACTACGCAAAAGATTGCTTGGTCGATAAAGATATGGAAATGATGGATCCGATGGCTGGGTCTTACTTATTGGTTCACAACTTAGTTGTTGGTCTTTTAGTTAAAGCTGAGGGCTTTGAGAGTGAACTTATTAATATATGTCACTCTGCGATTGAAGATGCAGAGTTCAGACTAAATAAATCTAAGGGGGAATAATATGAGTAAGTTAAAAGACTTATTAATAGATGCGGATATTGCCGCAGAAGAAGTATTGCATGAAGGTTGCGAGGACTTTAAACAGTTCTGCGACGGTATGAAGAAGATGAGGGAGCTGTCTGATAATTGGTTATTAGAACATGAACCTCATCTGGAACAGGCCTGGAGGGAACATACCGAGACGCAATACTATAATCATAGAGATTAGAATGGATTTAAAAATAGAAAAAGATGTTCCCATACCTCATACAGCAACTTCATTATTAGAAAGTATGAAAGTTGGAGATTCAGTCGTATGTAATCTAAATGAATGCAATAGATTAAGAGCTAGTGCGCAAAATTCTGACATAAAGGTTATGTCAAGAAAACTAGAAGATAATTCATATCGACTATGGAGAGTTAAATAATCGCGAACAGGCAGTCGTTTGGCTTGTATAAACAATTATAACGCAGTCGTCTTGATATAAACTTTGGGGCCTGGTTTACGACACAAAGCCCTACTATTTGCTATACTTTGAATATGTCACATTTAAAGATCATCGACTTTGCATCTAAACGACCTAAACCTACTTACGTTGAAGCAAAGCAACGCCTGGATCATTTGTTTGAGGATTTTGTCGCAAGAGGTGTCTCACCAAAAGAAATAGCAAGTCTGATCTTTACCTTCGGAGCATGTGAGCTGTTGAGTTATTCTGACTCCCCAGAAGAGGGGTCGGAACTGATCGACGAGGTCTTATATAATTGCTTCGGAATTAAGAAGAAATCACTCTTTTCAGAGGGTTTTGTCACAGAGGAGGATACAGACTGACAAAACTATTGGCTTGAAACCCTTACTGCGCCTGGTTTTGGCGTTTTGTCAGTTTTGTCAGGGTTTGGGTGTAAGTGACAAAAAGGTCGGAACTGTTCGACGCGGTATGAGTAATATGAAAGGGGGAGTATAATAATATATGACAAAACTATATATATACTCTTATTTATATATATTTATTACCTTGTAGAGCCTATTGTTGCAGGGTTTTTAGTTTTGTCAGGGTTTTCTGACAAAAGTATGACAAAAGTGGAATGAGTATGACAAAAGTACAAACAAGATTGAAGAAGGAATTGAGGGATAAATTGCCTCAATATGTAGTAGATTTACTAGAAGATGAGGATATAGTAAGATTTGTAAAGAAATATCCAGGAGCAAGATTAATAGATGCGAAGAAATCACAACATAAGAAAGACAGTTAAGGTTGAAGCTACTCTTGAAGAAGGTGTAGAAGATATGCCTATTGAGTATTTGAATCACGATGAAAAGCATTTAACGAAACGTCAAAGGTTATTAGTCTGGAATGCAGTCAACGATCCACAATTAACATGGGCTGAAGCGGCCAAGAAAGCAGGATATAAGAATCCTATTGTTATCGGCAGATACATGCATGAAGGTAATAAGTATGCACATGTTAGACGGGAGTATGAACGATTGATGTCGGAAGCTAAGAAGAAGTTTGAGCTTACGCATGATAAGGCTGTAGAAGATTTATATACTATTCGGGATTTAGCATTAGAGTCGGGATCCTACTCTGCTGCTATACAGGCACAAGGATTACTTTTGAAGGTCGGGGGTCTAATCGTAGATCGTCGGGAAGTATTGCATGGAAAGATTGACCAGATGAGTCGGGACGAAGTTGAGAGAAGGTTGAAGCAATTGATCGGGACTAAGGCTATAGAGAACTCGTCGGGTTCTAATATTTTAGAGAACAAAGAGTCGGGTTCTAAGTAGTCGGGGTGTCGGGATTAATCCAAATATCCCTTGTAGTAGACATAAGCTAAACCAAGAATACTACCTATTGCTAGGTAGCCTATCAATATCCATAGGAGTACCTCAATCATTAGCTACCTCCTTGTTGATAATTGAATGTATTAGTTCAATCATATTTGTTCTGATTTCACTACATTGCATAAAGCCTACATCTTCAATACCTGTATATTTATCAACAATAAATTCTAAGTCTTCTGTAAGACATGCAAATCCTTCTGAAGTAAGGGTAAGTTTATTATCAACATTACCCTCCTCGTCTTTATAGTTGTCAAAATAATATCCTTTAGCCATTAGCTACCTCCTCTAAATGAACATCATCGTATCCTTGCTCAATCCACTTGTCATAATCCTGCTTAGCCTTCTTGTATGAAGTGTAGTAATCATCACACCCACCAACCCATACAACATATTTGTAATTAGCCATTAGATACCTCCTCTAAATCTTCAACAGTCATATCTTCACAAAGATATTCTAAGGGCTTCAATCTGCCTTTAAAATAAAATTCTTTGATAGTTCCGTCTTTGTTTTCTAATATATTCCCCTCATCATCAGATAAATGAAATGTAATATTAGAAACACTTACATATTGATAATCTTTTAAATTAGCCATTAGCTACCTCCTCATTTTTTATTCTATCTAGGTTAATATTCATTCTTGCACCTCAACTTCTACAATTTCATTATCTTTTGTAAAGGCTAAATGTTTTGGATTGGGAATGTTTAAGTTCTCCCTTTCCTTGTATAAAACATCTTGCACCTTATGATTGATTGAAACCAAAGTATTAAAATATCTAACAAGTGCCAAATCAATATCTGATTTTTCATCTAGTTGTCTATTAATCTTTGTATAGATTTCATTACAAGTTCCAATGTTCACTTTTAAAGTAAACTCTAGTAGTTCTCGATTAGTCATTTTTAAGTTCTCCGCTATCTACTTCCATTTGACTATCTTCGCCAAAGTCAGTCCATTTAAAAGTTGATGTAATTCCACCATCTTTTTCACAATCTCCCTCTTTTGAAATATTAGGCAAACATATTGCATCTAAAATTTCACTTTCAGTTAGCTTTTTGTCAGACACAATTTCAAAATATCTTGTATCAGTAGATTGTTCACTTACTTCGTAAACATATTCTTTTGTTTTATTCATAATAATTACCTCCAAGTAATTGAATAAGTTAATAAACTGTTTCATGCCTTTTGGCAATCATCAGTAGAAAATACACATTTTCTATACAGTTTTGCAAAAATCGACTTCGTGAGACTTCGCCTGTTGCAAAGTTAAGAGTAGGTTAAGGGCATAAGATACCCAAAAAAACCCACTCTTAAATCGCATCAGAAAAAAACGAATCTACCAGTTTCTCGTACCTGCGTACAAAAAATATTTACTGGTCAATCTTCTTTGCGATAGATTATCTCGCTTTCATTTCTATCACTAAGATAAGCAATAGCATCTGATTTCTTGATAGTCTTTTCAAAGACATTTGTTTCATGCCTGTTTGTAACATTTGATTTCTCTCCCAAGTTTCCATTCATTACCCACCTGTTAGCAAACCATTCAGCTTTATCTTTGTCCAAAGTCCATGAATAACCCTTATCATCAATACCACCTCGATAAATCGTTATGGTATTTGGCAACTCATTAAAGAACTTAGTATCTTCTTCATCCATCATTAAATGTGAATCAGAAAATTCTAAGAACAAAAGTTGTTCCCATGCTAAATGATTTTCATAGACATTTTCAGTATCAGTCCAAACATTAGCTATCACTTCCCAATAATCTTTTTTGCTTGGCTTCCACCAATCCTCCAAAGCATCAAGAATAGATTGAACTCGATAGGCTCGCTCATGCAACCAAAGATAAGAACTGATATCTTTATCCTTGATAGCTTCAGCAACCTTTTCTTTTTTGAAGTCATAAACTTTATTAGCTTGGCTTATAACTATTTCATGGTCAGACCAAATACCAACAAAATACTTATGATGAATCATCTCAATCCCACCCTCGCTAACAGTTGCAATACTGTTAGCAAGTTCATCGTTTAATTTACTCATTTTCTACACCTCCAAGTGTAATTTTCTGTTTCGCATATCCCTAAATTAGGATGGCTCATCAGTTTGGTTAATTCCAAATACAGAAAGTTGCGAAGGTGAAAGGAAAAAATATTTACTGGTCAAATATCTTTTCCCTCCACTCGCCTGTTGTTAGATACTGTTCATATCAATCTCTATTTTCTCGCCAAAAGGTAAGTTATAGTAATGTGATTGAGGTCTACTTAGTCCCCAAATGACTGGTACATCAGGCTCAACGCTAGCATCAACATCGCAATAGCCATCAGTAAAATATATGAAAGCAATTACATCTTCAGTATCTTCAGTTTCATCGTTGAACAAATTAAAGGGTGGTTCGAACTCAGTTCCTCCGCCACCTCTTAAAGTGAACTCTAACTCTTCGTTGTCCAAATCAAATTCATCCCACCATTCACCAGTTGTAGGATTTCTTATAATTGTAGTATCGCAATAAGTTACTCTAATTTTATTGATACCGCACTCTTCACATAAGTTTTGAGTTTCAGTAGCAAATATATTGAGTTCTTGTTGAGACACAGAACAAGAAGTATCTATCGCAACAACAATTTCTCCGCCTTGCGGTTCGTTATCATTGCTAGGTAAATTGACACCCCTCCAAGAATGTCTTTTGTTGAGTCTGCTCCATGTTGGATTTTGACTCTTAGCGGATGTCAATAAATCTCGCATTACATCAACCCAATCAACATATGTTTCATTGAGTTGTTGCACCGCACCATTCATTGTAGAAGTACCACCTTCAGAACATCCCTCTAGCTTATCAGCCATCAGAATTGCTCGTTGGATATTTTCTTTTACTTCCGCCATAGCACTTTCAGATAATGCATTACCCTCTTCATCAGTTGGCATCCAAACTTCACCCATTGATGGTTTCATGTCTGCTAGTTCATCCAGTAAGGATTTACCGCTTCCATTTCCATCTTGGCTTTCATCTTCGTTGCCATCATCAGAATCAGAATTACCATCATCATTTTGGGAATCGCCTTCGCCACCTTCAGATTCAGAATCAGAATCATCAGATTTAGATTTCATTTCTTCAATGGCATCTTCTAAGGCTTCATCATCATTCATTAAGGTTCTATAAACTGCTTCAGAACTCATGCCTTGATATCTTCTATCAAGCAATCCATCTTTAGGCAGTTCCATATTCAAGTCATACTTAATCCAAGCATTGATAACATAGTCAGTTGCTACGTTCCAAACCTCGTGATTTCGTTTAGCTTTTCTTAATGGATGTTCCCATATAACGTGGCTAGCTTCGTGGACTAATACCGCTTGAATTTCTTCATCAGTTAATGTCTTAACAAATTCATCATTCCAATAGATATTGACTCCATCAGTAGCCATCGTTTCACATCTATCGCTAGCTTCAATCAATTCAAGACTAAGAAGCATACTTGCCATTCCTATATTGCCTTTCATCAATTTCGCTCTAGCTTTTATTATTCTATTTTCACTATTCATAATACCTCCAAGTATTAATTTTATTGAGACCTAAAAAATATTTAACTGGTAAATATTCTTTAGGTTTCGACTTATTGCAAAGTCTCTTCAGTCAATTTATTTCCCAAACATATTGTCTAAGAAACCTCCCTTCAATTCATCAATGGAATCTTCCAAATCATCCGCAACTTGCTTACGCTTGTTTGCACCATAACTTGATTCATCCCTTAAAGAATCTACATCATTAATTGAAGCAAATACGCCTACCAACTTTTGATGTGCATCAGCAATCATTTTGTCATCGCCTAAAATGTCTGCATTGATACTGGGTAATGTATCTAAGAAGCTTCTAAGCTTATCGAAACTAGAGTTCTTAAAGAACCCTCCCTTTTGCTTATCGTTAGGGTCATAGGATTTTAGTTTGTCCGCTAAATGTCCTACTGATTCAAGTAAAGCTTCTACAGTTGTTCTCGCAATCGTTTCAACATTTTTATTTGCTCGTTTAAGAGCATCATGTTCAATTTTTGCTTTTAGCTTTTCTGATACATTTAATCTTATATCCTTAGTATCGAATCTAGGAACAGTACCCAGTTCAAAATCGAATCTGAATTTAGTTTCTATTTCTTCAACGCTAGGATAATCAGATAATTTAAAGGCATTACCAAGTTTCACTTTATTGGCTTCAATCAAGTTGTCATAGTTATCAATAAACTGTTTAACTTCTTTTTCAAAATCCATCTTAGCTTGGTCAACCCTATTCATCAGCGTATCTAGTTCGCGGTTAGGACATAATCTCCAACCGCTTAGAACCTTACCCTCAAAATCACTTGTATTATCATCCCAAGGAACTGTTAAAGGGTAGTAAACATCGTTTCTAAATTTATTGATAATCCTACGAAAATACTTATTCGTATCTTTACCAAAAATGTATTTAGCAACGTGCAATGATTCGCTCATTGCTTCTTGGTCTATCGCTAGACCCTCTTTTAAATACTTGTCTGATTTTACTCCGCTAGGGTGCTTCGTATTAAGGCGAACTAAAGTCGCATTTTCAGATAAAGTATTTACATTATTTTCTTTTTTCATATTACCTCCAAGTAATAAAAGTTTGCTGTTTCATCATTTTTGAATCATCAGTCAGAATTACATTCTGATACAGCTAGCGGAAAAGGAATATTTACCAGTCAATAATAAATATTTCCTTCCCCGCCAATCACTCAATTAAATCTCAATATCTTGATTTTCTACCTTGAACTTTGAGTATGAACTGGAATCTTTTAATTCAGTTCTCAAAGTCGTTAGTTTTCTAACAAAGAATATTGAAAATTCAACAGTAGATAGTTGCTTCACATAGGCTAGTGCATTGTCGAACCAGTCGTATACATCGCTATCTTTTGCTTTACCAATTACATCAACTAATGCAATCGTTGTGGCATAAGATAATCCAGCACTATCAACAAGTTCTACATCCTTACCCTTACATATATCAGCAAGGTTAGGAACATTGTTTTTCAATGAAATAAAGTTCATCAATTCAATGCTAGCATTTTGTCCAACATCGCCTTCAAATAATTTTTGCATTATTTGTTTTGGCGGATTGGTTTTCAACGTATCACTTAACCTTGTCCAACTTCTTGGACTTGGTTGTGGGTCATTGCATTTAGGGTCGAATTCCCAAAGTAGTTGTGGCATGTAGCCAATCAACCCTTGAACGTCCATATGAACATCATTCTTATTTGCCCATGCTAACCAGTCCTCTACATCGTGAGTAAACTGAATTGCAGTAGTCCTATCTTGGCAATGCCTAAGAATTTTATTCGCACCACTTCTATCAGTATGCCTATTGCCTGCTAGTACAATTTTCCATCCATTTGGGAAAACATAATCGCCAATTCTTCGCTCTTCGTTTTGCCCTTTTGGGTCTAATAATTGTCCTATCGTTGCTTGCACGCTTGAATGTGCTTGTGCAAATTCATCTAAGAAAAATACACCCTCGCCACCTCTAGGGAGATTCCCTAGAAACGCTTTCTTTTGTGTACCATCTTCAATGTAAGGCAATCCGCCTAAGTCGATACTTTCAACTAACCCTAATCTAAAAGAAATGAATCCAAATTCATTATCTTTAGGATTGACTGAATCAGTTAAAGTCCTATCTTCCGCTAGTTCCTCCGCAATCTCTTTAACAATTGCGGATTTACCTACGCCAGTTCCACCAATTAAGAATGGAATATTATTCCCTTTCAAAACTGATAGACATGACATTTTCGCTTCGCTTGGTTTAAACATAATTAATACCTCCAAGTATTTAAGTTTTAGTTATTTGCTATCTGATTGATAGCACCAATAACACCCCAAATAGTTGGGATGTTTTCATAGCATTTCAGCTAATCATCAGTTGGTTTATTCTTCCATATGTTGAAGTTCTAAACATCCATCGCATAATCCATCATCTTCATATGCAACACTAGTTCCGCAACATTCACATTTACATTCATTCATAATATATAACCCTCCAAGGTTAGTTTCTTGAACCCCAAAATAGGATTCTCATTCAGCTTGTTAATTCAAGGACTATTGGAGTAGTCGCAACTGGAAATTATCGTTTCCGCATCCATGCTTTTGTTTCAGATTATATCGAATCCTTTCAGCACTTCTAATGGTACGCTTTTTGTTTTGTCCCCATGTTCTTATGGTAATGAGTTTATAGGCTTCTAATCCTCGATGGTAAATCTAGAGACCATCAACCAAGTTCGTATATTAATAATGTGATACTGCTTCTTGGTAGTCGTTAAAATATGTCGTATAAGTAATGTCCTTTTTAGTTTGTAAGCACATCTTAATTTATATGAACACCAAAGTAAACATTTACCAGTACATGATATTTGATAGCAGTATGTGAGCATTACAAAATCAATCCAGTTCGTTTAATATTTATCATATGAGCGATACAAAAAAACCAAGTCTAAGTGTAGTTAAAAAAGAACTAGAACTAACCATCAAGCAACGCCAGTTTGTGGATGAAATCATCAAGGGCAAGTTGGGTAGTTATAAGGAAGCATATGCAAAGGTGTATGACGTTACTTTAACCAAGCAAGGGAAGATACCTAAGTGGGTAGAGGTGGAAGCAAGCAAGCTTGTTGCGAACCCTAAGATTGCACAAAGCATACATAAGGCTATTGAACGTAAAGAGCAGTCAGCAGTTGCTAGTAGCCTTAGAACAAGAAACTATGTCATAGACCAACTGTATCGTGAATCAAAAGAATCAGATTCAGATTCAGCTAGGATTAGAGCCTTAGAACTACTAGGCAAATCAGTCAGTCTATTTAGTGATGTAGTAGAGACCAAGGAAGCAAGAACAAGCGATGAAGTTGAACGCGATATTGAAGAGCGTATCGAAGCTTTACTAAGCAACCAATAGACAACCAACAACCAACTATCTAATAGGGCAACATATGGGCTATGTGTGTGCTGTATGTGGTGCGATATGTCCATGCACTATATATAGGGGTAGACACTAGATGTTGTGTTACCAGATGATCGTTGAACCACTACATATTGTGTTTGGATTCCGCCACTATTAATAGACCCCCTCCCCCCTTTTGTGTGTGCGGGACTCCTACTATCTTATATACATAGTGATATGCACAGGATATTACTCATTTTCATAGACCCCCCCCTATGTATTGCATTTTGATAGCGTTTTGTATAGATATCATATATAATTTGTTCCAGGAAAGACCCAAGGGACCCTAGACCCCCCATATTATTTTGTAAAAAGTGTTGTTTTTCCTGTGAAGATGTGCAATTATGTTAAAATCTAGCGTGATTTACATCTAGTAGGTACCTACTTGTAAAGTATTTACTTATTAAGTGCCACTTAGTGGTAGGAACTTAGTAAGTTTTTAATTTTAGGAAGTACATACTTACTATCTAGTATAGGAGATGTATGAGTAACCAAATATTAAGCCAAGTACAAAACCTTTCTTTGGATGAGAAGAGAGAATTTCTAAGTTTATTAGATGAATTAGAAGAAGCTAAGTCCAGAGAGAAATGTGCTACAGACTATATGGCGTTTGTTAAAGAAGTTTGGAGTGCTTTTATCCATGGTCCCCACCATCAAGTTATGGCAGATGCCTTTGAAAGGGTAGCCAATGGCGATTTAAAGCGTCTCATCATCAATATGCCACCTAGACATACCAAATCCGAGTTTGCGTCTTACCTATTACCTGCATGGTTTCTGGGAAGCAGACCTGAAAAGAAGATAATACAGACAGCACATACCGCAGAATTAGCGGTGGGTTTTGGTAGAAAGGTTAGAAACCTTGTAGGAAGTAAAGATTATAAGAAAATATTCCCCAATGTTAGTTTGCAGTCAGATTCCAAAGCTGCGGGTCGTTGGAACACGAACAAAGGCGGTGAATATTTTGCTATCGGTGTAGGTGGTGCAGTTACTGGTAAAGGTGCTGACTTACTTATCATTGATGACCCGCACTCTGAACAAGAAGGTGCAAGTTCAGACATAAATGTTTTTAATCGTACCTATGAATGGTATACATCTGGTCCAAGACAGCGTTTACAGCCTAATGGTGCAATAGTTGTAGTGATGACAAGATGGCATAATAAAGATTTAACTGGTCAAGTTGTGGATGCTAGTGTCAAACGTGGCGGAGCCGACCAATGGGAAGTTATAGAACTACCTGCAATCTTACCTTCTGGTAAGCCTTTGTGGGATGCTTTCTGGAAGTTAGAAGAGTTGGAAGCTTTGAAGGCTGAATTGCCTAGTTCAAAGTGGATGGCTCAGTATCAACAAGACCCTACTTCAGAAGAAGGTGCTCTTGTTAAAAGAGAATGGTGGAAAGTATGGGATGGAATGAATCCTCCTGACTGTGAGTTCATTATTCAATCATGGGACACAGCATTTTTGAAAAACCAAAGAGCTGACTATTCAGCTTGTACTACATGGGGAGTTTTCTACAAAGAAAATGATGATGGTTTTGTGGCACCCAATCTTATACTCTTAGATGCCTATAAGGAGCGTTTAGAGTTCCCAGATTTAAAGAAAATGGCTTTTGAGAAGTATAACGCCTATAAACCAGATGCGTTCATTGTAGAGGCTAAAGCAGCAGGCTTACCTTTAATCTTTGAACTTAGACAAACAGGCATACCAGTACAGGAATATACACCGAGTCGTGGTAATGATAAAATATCTAGGGTAAATGCTGTATCTGATTTGTTTGCTTCAGGCGTTGTTTGGGCACCAGAAACAAGATGGGCAGAAGAAGTTGTAGAAGAGTTTGCTGGTTTCCCTAACATGGAACATGACGATTTAGTTGATAGCAGTACGCAAGCTCTGTTAAGATTTAGACAAGGCGGTTTTGTTCCTTTAGATTCTGATGAAGAAGATGAGCCAATAGAACACAATCGTAAAGCAGATTATTACTAGGAGATTACATTGGCTATAGACAAACAATACGAACCTGCTACGCCAATAGATGGCTTAGTAGAGATGGAGCCAGAAGAAGGCTTAGATGTTGAATTAGATGCAGTAACCACAGAAACAGAAGATGGTGGCATGATTATTGACTTTGACCCTAGTGCAAACGAAATGCAAGCAGAAAGTTTTGATTCAAACCTTGTAGAATATTTGGACGATGATGAACTTAATTCTATAGGTAATGAATTATTAAATGCTTTTAATTCAGATAGAGATTCAAGAGCTGATTGGGAAGAAACTTATACTAAAGGTTTAGACCAGTTAGGATTAAAGATTGAAGATAGAACAACACCTTGGGCAGGAGCTTGTGGTGTATTTCATCCAATGCTTAGTGAAGCAGTTATTAAATTTCAATCGCAGGCAATATCAGAGATATTTCCAGCAGCAGGTCCAGTAAGAACTAAAATAGTAGGACCAATAAATTCAGAAAAAGAAAAACAAAGTCAAAGAGTTCAAGATTATCTTAACTACTTGCTTACATATGAAATGACTGAATATCGTACTGAAACAGAAAAGATGCTGTTTTCATTACCATTAGCAGGTTCAGCATTTAGAAAGATTTACTTTGACCCAACACTAAACAGACCTAGTGGTATCTTTGTACCAGCAGAAGATGTTGTAGTTAATTATGGTGCAAGTGATTTAGAAACTTGTGAAAGAGCTACTCATGTAATGAAGAAGTCTACTAATGACATTAGAAAGATGCAGGTTAGTGGATTCTACAGAGATATAGAATTACCAGATGCTACACCAACATCATCAGATATTACTAAGAAATATAATGAGATGACTGGTGAATCAGAGAGTTATAGCTACGATACACGACATACTATATTAGAAATGCAAGTAGACTTAGACCTTAAAGGGTTTGAGGATAAAGATGAAAATGGTGAAGATACAGGTATCGCATTACCTTATGTAGTAACAATAGATAATCCTTCAGGCATTATTCTTAGTATTAGAAGAAACTATTACGAAGATGACAAAGCTAAGTTAAGAAGGATGCACTTTGTTCATTATCAATATTTACCAGGACTAGGTTTTTATGGCTTTGGTTTAATACATATGATTGGTGGATTAGCTAAATCAGCTACATCTATACTAAGACAATTAGTAGATGCAGGTACTTTAAGCAATCTGCCAGGTGGTTTGAAAGCCAGAGGTTTGCGTATTAAAGGCGATGATAGTCCTATAATGCCAGGTGAGTTTAGAGATGTAGATGTACCAGGTGGTGCTATCAGAGACAATATTACATTTTTACCTTATAAAGAACCTTCACCTACATTATTTTCTTTATTACAAAACATAGTAGAAGAAGGCAAGAAGTTTGCAAGCATAGCTGAAATGAAAACATCTGACATGAATAGTCAGGCACCTGTTGGAACAACTCTAGCATTATTAGAAAGAAACATGAAAGTAATGAGTGCTGTTCAAGCAAGACTTCATGCTGCAATGAAAAGAGAATTTGAAATACTTGTTAATGTAATTAAGGACTTTACAGAACCTAATTATCCTTACGAAGTAGAAGAAGGTCAGCAGATTAAAGTACAAGACTTTGACAATAGAGTAGATGTACTTCCAGTATCTGACCCAAATGCAGCAACAATGGCTCAAAGAATCATGCAATATCAAGCTGCAATGCAATTAGCACAACAAGCACCACAGTTATATGACTTAGCACAGCTACATAGACAAATGCTTGAAGTATTAGGCATTAAAGATGTAGATACTATTGTACCTCCACAAGAAGATGTGCCAGCAGTTGACCCAGTTACAGCAGTACAAAATATTATTACTGGTAAACCAGTACAAGCATATGAGTTCCAAGACCATGAAGCTCATATACAAACACTTGCTTCTGCACAGCAAGACCCAAATATACAAGCAAAAGTACAACAGAGTCCAAATGCTCAAGTTATACAAAGTGCTGGTTCAGATTATATTATGCAACATCTTGCATTACAGTTTAGAGACCAAGTTGAAAGAGAAATGGGTATAGAGCTACCTCCAGTAGGAGAACCTTTACCAGCAGATGTAGAGAAGCGTATATCTACATTAGTTGCTGAAGCAGCTAAACGAGTAGCTTCTACAAATGCTGCACAAGCAGAGCAAGCTAGAATACAAGAACAAGCACAAGACCCAATTATATTAGCTAAACAAAAAGAGTTAGAGATTAAAGAAAAACAAGTAGCTAATAAACAACAGATAGATGAATCTAAAATATTAATTGATGCTGCTAGACTAAAAACTAATAAAGAATTAGAAGAAGCTAGAATAAAAGCACAACAAGAAGCTACTGGTTTAAATGTAGGACAGCGTATTGCTAGCGATTTGCTAAGTAAAGAAGCAGATAAAGAAAAACAATCTACACAAGATTATAAATTAGGACTTGACATTGCTAAAGATTTAGTCAAAGATATCAATCTGAATGAGTAATGATATCAATGAGCAATCACTTTCTAGATTTTTAACTAAAAAGTTAAGAACTATAATGAATGAATGTTCTGACCATATCTCAACAGGAAGTTGTAAAGACTTTGCTGAATATAAGAAAATGACAGGAATAATCGAGGGTTTAGCCCTTGCAGAGCGTGAAGTTCTTGATTGGAAAGAACAACACCTTAAAGAATAGGAACTCGACACCTAAAAGTCGTGCAAAATATATGACTGAAAAAAAAGTAAATATACCAAAACCAGATAGTGTTAAAAAGCCAGAGGTTAGTGACGAAGTTAAAAGTCAATTACCTCAACCTAAAGGCTGGAAAATACTTGTTGCAATGCCGCAAGCTCAAGAAAAGACAGATGGCGGAATCATAAAAGCTACACAAACAGTGGTCGATGAAGAAACTTCAAATATATGTGGTTTCGTTCTAAAACTAGGAACTGAAGCTTATGGTGATGAAAAAAGGTTCCCAACAGGACCTTGGTGCAAAGAAGGTGACTGGGTAATATTTAGAGCTTATTCAGGCACTCGCATGAAAATGTATGGTAAAGAGTTTCGTTTAATTAACGATGATACTGTAGAAGCAGTAGTCGATGACCCAACAGGAGTAGTAAGAGCATGAGTGAGAGCATTGAACAAGTAATTGATACAAACGCACAACCAGTTTCAGAACAATCTTCAGAAGATAAATTCTTTGGTGTAGCAAGTGAAATAAACACAGCACCAGTAAGTGAAGTAGAAGTTGAAGTCATTGATGAAAGACCTCCTGAAGATATAAGACCAGCAAAAGTAGAAACAAATGAAGCACCTGTTGATGATGAAACAGTTGATAAAGAAATTGCAGACTACAGTAAAAGAGCTGGCGACAGAATAAGTAAAATTAAATATGAATACCATGAAGAGCGTAGAGCTAAAGAACAGGCTCTAAGAGAGTCTCAGGAAGCTACAAAAGTATTAAAGAATTTAATGTCAGAGAATGAAAGACTACAAAGTGTAGTGACTCAAGGCGGAGATGTTTTAAACCAACAAGCACTTAATAATGCTCAATGGGCAAAATATAACGCACAACAAAAATTTAAAAAAGCATATGAAGAAGGTGATGCTGAAGTAATGGCTGGTGCTCAAGCAGAATTAGCACAAGCAACTTTAGCCGAACAACAAGCTGGCACTTATGCACAACAGATGCAACAACAAATAGCATCACAATATGTAGAGCCAGTACAAGAACAACCTCAGATTCAAAAACAATCTGACCCAGACATGGATAATTGGTCAAATAAAAATCCTTGGTTTATGAGTACAGTACCAGAACACCAAGAAATGACCTCTTATGCTTTGACTATTGATAAGAGACTTCGTAATCAAGGTATATTACCTGAAAAAGATTCTCAACAATATTATGCAGAAGTAGATAAACATATGCATAAAGAATATCCAAATTTTTTCGGTGTCCAAAATGTAGCTTCTAGTGAAACAGAAGTAGTTGAAGATACCCCAAAACGACAGGTAATGAATCCTGTTGCACCCGCCACGAGGAATAGCGGTAAACCACCTCGCAAAATTCATCTGACTCAGAGTCAAGTCGCCCTCGCAAAGCGTCTTAATATAACTCCAGAGCAGTATGCAAACCAACTATTAAAGGAGTCTTAATATGTCTGATAAAGATAATAAAGAACTTAATACTGCTAGCGAAGAGCAAGCACAAGAGCGTACCCCTAGGGAAATAGAAAGCCGAGAGGCTAGCCAGCGTATACAAAGCTGGGAAAACCCATCAAACTTACCCAATCCGACACCTCAAAAAGGATGGATATTTAGGTATATTAGAACAAGCCTTTTAGGTCAATCTGATAATCCTAATGTGTCTAGAAAATTTAGAGAAGGATGGCAACCCTGTAGATTAGAGGACCATCCAGAACTACAAATTCATATGATGGACCATAATTCAGAGTGGTCAGTTAAAGGTAATGTTGAAATTGGTGGGCAACTGTTATGTAAGATGCCAGAAGAAAAAGCGAAAGCTAGAGACGAATACTTTAATAATTTAGCAGAGTCTCAACTGGAATCGGTAGATAACACATATTTTAAAGACCAAGATTCTAGAATGGCTACCAAACAAGTTTTTGAAAGAAAATCACGAACAACATTTGGTAAAGATTCATAGTTTCTTATTTTATAATTATTTAATAAGGAGACAATTATGTCATCAAGTGCAACTCCCATGGGAGCAAGACCTTGCGGAACTGTTGTTGGAAGCCCTTATCAAGGTAAAGTTACACATTACAAAATTAAAAATGCATATGGTACATCCATATTCTTTGGTGATTTCGTAAAGTGGGGTGACGATAACCCTAATACCACTATCCAAAAAGATACTGGTACTGCAACTTTAACACCTATTGGTGTTTTCCTTGGATGTGCTTACACTGACCCTTCTACAGGGCAATTCACACCAAATCAATATTTCCCAGCATCAACTGCTGCGGATGATATTGTTGCGTATGTTGCTACTGACCCTTTCGTATTAATGCAAATGCAATCAGACGAATCTCTTGGACAAGACGACCTTGGCAAGAACTGTGCTGTTGTGCAAACTGCAGGAAGTACAGCAATAGGTACAAGTAAAAACGCAGTCGATGGTAGTACAGCAAATACCACCAACACACTACCACTCAAAGTCGTTGACTTTGTAGATGGACCAGATAGTGCAGTTGGTGATAGTTATACTGATGTACTAGTAATGTTTAATGTTGGACACCAGTTGTTAAATACAACAGGTATAGGTTAAGGAGTAAATTATGGCAGCTATTTCAAGAGCTAATGAGTTAAAACAACTCTTACCTGGTCTTAACGCATTATTCGGTGAAGAATATAATCGTTATGAGAACGAGCACGAAGAAATCTATGTAACTGAAAATTCTGAAAGAAGTTTCGAAGAAGAATTGAAGTTATCTGGTTTTGGAGCAGCTCCAGTCAAAGATGAAGGTTCAGCTATCAATTATGATACTGCACAAGAATCTTTTGTCGCTAGATATACGCATGAAACTATTGGTTTAGGATTCAGCATTACAGAAGAAGCCATGGAGGATAACCTCTATGTATCTGTATCAGCTAGATATACTAAAGCATTGGCTCGTGCAATGTCATATACAAAACAAGTTAAAGCAGCTTATCCATTAAACAATGGATTTTCAACTACTTTTTCTTCAGGTGATGGTGTTGCTTTATTCAGCACAGCTCACCCACTTGTAAATGGTGGCACCAATAGTAATAGACCATCAACAGGAGCAGATTTAAATGAAACATCTTTAGAAGATGCAATCATCCAAATCGGCAAATGGACTGATGAAAGAGGTCTAAAAATTGCAGCAAAAGCTAGGAAGCTTATTATTCCTTCTGACTTGCAGTTTGTAGCAACTAGATTGTTACAAAGTGACTACAGAGTAGGAACTGCTGACAATGACATAAATGCAGTGAAAACTAATGGAGTGATTCCAGAAGGTTATTCAGTTAATCATTATTTAACTGATACTAATGCTTTCTTTATCACTACTGATGTTCCAGATGGAATGAAGCATTTTGTTAGAGCTCCTATGACTACTACTATGGATGGAGACTTCGATACTGGTAATGTTAGATATAAAGCGAGAGAAAGATATTCTTTCGGTGTATCTGACCCACTAGGTATCTTTGGTTCGCCAGGTAGTTCGTAAGAACTGTAAAGGGGAGCATACGCTCCCCTTTTTTTTGTGTTATATTATTAAATCTAGGATTATTAACTTGTTCTACAGACTGACCTAGCAGACAAGCCAAGACAGTAGAACCTATTTCCCAGGAGGAAATTATGGCAAAGACGACATTTTCAGGTCCAATACAATCTTTAGCAGGATTCATTTCAGCAGGTAACGCTAACGTAGTTAGTTTAACTGCAGATACTTCACTAACAGTAGCAGCTCATGCAGGTAAAATATTAACTTGTAATGATGCTGATGGTAAATTTACTTTACCAAGCATAGTAGCAACAACTCCAGGTGAAGATAGCGACCCAAATCAAACAAACAATTTAGGAGCTACTTTTACTTTTGTAGTAGAAACAGCAGCTACCGATATGGATATTCTTACAGATGGTACAGATAAATTCGTAGGCGGTTTATATACTGGTGTTACTGATGCAACAGGTAAAACTTTTATTTCTGGTGCATCTAATGATGTCATTACATTAAATGGCTCAACTAAAGGTGGATTAGCAGGTAGTATTATTAAAGTAACTGCAGTAGGTAGTGCTAAATACGCAGTAGAAGGAATCATTTTAGGTTCAGGCACTTTAGTAACTCCATTTGCTGACGCTTAATAGGAGTAACTTATGGCTGATGCAGTAACAACACAAACCATTATAGATGGTGAAAGAAATTGTGTTATGAAGTTTACAAATGTCAGCGATGGCACAGGAGAATCCGCAGTAGCCAAGGTAGATGTATCTGCTTTGGCTTCTAATGCAGCAGGTGTAGCCTGTTCAGAAGTTAGAGTATTGCGTATTAGTCATGCTGTTGTAGGTATGTCTGTTCAATTATTTTTAGATGCTACGTCTAATGTTTTATTAGCAGAGCTAGCTGAAAGTAGTAACGGACATATGGATTTTAAAGACTTTGGTGGACTTCCAAATAATGCAGGTAGTGGTAAAACAGGAGACATCTTATTTACTACTAAAGGACACTCTTCAGGAGATACTTACTCTATTACTTTAGAAATGGTTAAAGTATATTCTGACTAATAGGAATTAATTATGGCTAATAAAAATTATGTAATATCAGAAACTGGTGAATTTCCAGCACAATATAAAGTTTTAAAATTAGATGAGGATGGAATCTATAGACCTATATTTGGTCCAGACCCAGACTTAGAAGATGCAGAACGTAAATGTGCTGAGATGAATGGTGAAAGAGCAAGAAATGACAAAGGTCAGCTTGTTGCTGATGACCCATCTACTCCAGATGTTAATGAAGCTTATGTTGGTGGTAAAAAACCAGTTAAGAAAAAAACAACTAAAAAAACTACAGCTAAGAAAAAAACTGTAGCTAAAAAATAAAGGTACTTATTATGAAAAAATCTAAATATATGTCTAATGGCGGTAAAACTGGCATGGTAGAAGTTGGTAAAGCTTCTAAAGTCGAACAACACAAAGATTATGTAAAAAGAATGTTTGGTGGCGGTATGACTAGCAATGAACCAGCTATGAAAAAGAAAAGGTCTAAAGGTATGGCTAGAGGCGGAAAGTCTTAGTTAAATACATATGCCAATAAGAAAACAGGCTTCAATGCCTGCTAGAAATAAGAAGAACTTTCGTTCTACTAAATCTGGTGCTGGTATGACTAAAGCTGGGGTTAAAGCTTATAGAAGATTAAACCCTGGCTCTAAGTTAAAAACAGCAGTTACAGGTAAAGTAAAGAAAGGTAGTAAAGCTGCTAAACGTAGAAAATCTTATTGTGCAAGGTCTTTAGGTCAACTTAAAAGAAGTTCAGCCAAAACCAGAAACGACCCTAATTCAAGAATTAGACAGGCTCGTAGAAGGTGGAAGTGTTAATTAGGAATAAATAATGGCAACAAGTGGAACAACAGCATTTACATTAGATTTAGCCGATATCATGGAAGAAGCCTATGATTTATGCGGTAGTGAATTACGTTCTGGTTATGACTACAAAGGAGCTAAAAGAGCTCTTAATTTAATATTTTTAGAATGGCAAAATAAAGGATTAAACCTTTGGACAATAGAACAAGCTTCTACAACTTTAGTCGCAGGAACAAGCAGTTATGCTACTGAATCAAGTGCATTAGAAGTAGTCCATCTCTCCTCTCTTTC
>Ga0181398_1000127_pt1 | contig 21748 bp, 24 predicted proteins | sample 21SPOviralmetaG_FD_130127 | JGI IMG/M metagenome (GOLD analysis project Ga0181398, IMG submission 130127) | Marine viral communities from the oligotrophic San Pedro Time Series (SPOT) site, San Pedro Channel, CA, USA - 21 SPOT_SRF_2011-04-29 | ecosystem: Environmental > Aquatic > Marine > Strait...
TCTTGGCTAGAACACGATGTACCTACTACACAAGAGGAAAGAATATCTATTTCCTGGAATATTATGTTTAAAGGTAAGATTGGTTCTTCCGAAGAATATCAATCAGCAGAGTTTTAAATGACCACAACAAAGTATATTATCATAGACAAAAAAGATGAAGTACATCTAAAGATTGAAGCTGACGCCGATATTAGAAGAGATATATCAGAGTACTTTACTTTTGAAGTACCTGGTTTTAAGTTTATGCCTCAGTTTCGAAACAGAGTATGGGACGGAAAGATAAGATTATTTTCGTATGCAAACGGTCAAATATATGCAGGATTATATCCTTATATCTTAAATTGGTGTAAAGAAAACAATGTTCAAGTAGTAGATGGTACGAAGATTAAAGATGTGGTTGTTGATGATAAAGTGGTCGACCGATTTTTAAAAGCACTTAAAATACCAAAGATTAAGATAAGAGATTATCAAAAAGAAGCATTTGTACATTCTATTAAAAAGAGTAGATGTTTGTTGTTATCACCCACAGCTTCAGGTAAATCATTAATAGTTTACTTAATGTTGATATACAATCTAGTAAGATTAAGAGATAAAAAACAAGATAAGATATTAATTATTGTACCTACAACATCATTAGTAGAACAATTATTTAAAGATTTCAAAGATTATGGTTACAATAGTGAACGTAACGTACATAGAATATATCAAGGCCATGACAAAGACACAAAGAAAAGAGTTATTATATCTACATGGCAATCAATATACAATCAACCTAAAAAATGGTTTAGTCAATTCGGTATGGTAATTGGTGATGAGGCACACTTATTTAAAGCAGTTTCATTAACTAAGATATTAACTAAATTAGAACAATGTAAATATAGAGTTGGTTTAACAGGTACTTTAGATGGTACAAAGACACACAAATTAGTTTTAGAAGGACTGTTTGGTACAGTCAATAAGGTAATATCTACAAGTGAATTACAAGAAAATAAACAACTAGCCGATTTAAAAATATTTTGTTTGGTATTACAACATGATAAAAACGCTAGACATTTTTTAAAAGATAAGACATATCAGGAAGAAATGGATTACTTGGTCGCTAATGAAAAGAGAAATAAATTTATTAGAAACTTAGCTGTAAACAGTATTGGAAATACACTATGTTTGTTTCAGTATGTAGAAAAACACGGAACAATTTTAAAACAAATGATAGAAGACAAAGCAGAAAACAAAAAAGTTTTCTTTGTCTATGGAGGAGTTGAAACAGATGAACGAGAAAAAATCAGAGAAATCACCGAAAAATCGGATAACGCCATTATTGTGGCTTCTTACGGCACTTTCTCAACCGGAATTAATATACGGAATTTGCATAACATTATTTTTGCTAGTCCTTCTAAATCTCGCATAAGAAATTTACAAAGTATTGGTAGAGGTTTAAGATTAAAAGATAATAAATCAGAAGCTACATTATACGATATATCAGATGATTTAACTTATAATGAAAAAGAGAACTACACTTTGGCACACTTTAGAGAAAGAATAAATATATATGGACAAGAAGAGTTTAATTACGAAATACATAACGTAGAGTTAAAGTAATATGGAACAAGATATAAAAATAGTCAAACTGGTAAACGGCGATGATATTGTTTGCAATATGCCAAACGAACAATTGCCAACTAATTCACCAATGTTAAGAGTAGAGCGACCATTTCAAATAAAGTATGTACCTCAAATGACACCAGGTGGTGTTAAAGATTATGTAGCTTTAATGAAGTGGGCGGCTTACACACATGATATTGTTATTACTATCCCTAAAGATAAAATTATAACAATAACAAATGCTACAGATGAGATGAGTAAAAGTTATGCTAATTTTTCCAAAGATTATGATAAACTAGAAAAGAAAATAGACGACAATGTGTTCCGAAATGATGAATTGTCCGATGAAGAGAATGAGAAATTAAATGAAATATTTAATAGTTTTAGAGATGTTAAGAAGGTACTTAATTAGTACCTAATAGCCCTTATCACAGGCGACACGCCTATTATAACTAAAATTATTCAAATGTCAATGCTCCAATGAACATTGACAAAAACAAAAAATAATGATATAGTGAGTATATTATGAGATCAAAAAAAGAAAAAGAACATTACGTTAATAATAAAGAGTTTTTGCAGGCCATGATTGGTTACAAAAACGCTGTTGAAAAGGCTGCAAAAGCAAAACAGGAGAAACCACCTGTAACAGATTATATTGGTAGTTGTTTCTTAAAAATCGCAAACCACTTATCGTATAGACCTAACTTTATAAACTATACGTTTAAAGACGACATGATTTCCGACGGAATTGAAAACTGTTTGCAATATTTGGATAACTTTAATCCAGATAAATCAAACAACCCCTTTGCCTATTTTACACAAATTATCTACTATGCGTTTATTCGTAGAATACAGAAAGAAAAAAAACAAACTACAATTAAGAATAAATTAATAATAGACGCCAACTATGATGATATGACATTACAACCAGGTGAAGATAGGGAGTTTAGAAATCAATTCTCAGAATTTTTAAGACAAAATACTACTATAGATGATTCTGTGGTGGCTAAAGAAAAAGTCAAAAAAGAAAGAAAAAAGAAAACAGTTAAGAAATCGACACTAGAATATTTTTTATAATGAAAACTGATAGAATAATTATTGTTGGTGGTGGATCAGCAGGCTGGATGACGGCTGCTACTTTATCACATCAATTTCCTAAAAAAGAAATTACACTAATCGAATCACCAAATGCGCCTATCATTGGTGTTGGTGAAAGTACGATAGGTAAAATTAATAATTGGCTATCTTTATTACAAATCAAAGATACTGATTTTATGAAACATACAGACGCTTCATATAAATTAAGTATTAGATTTGAAGACTTTTATAAAAAGGGAGCTGGTGCATTTCACTATCCTTTTCAACAACCAAAAACAGATAATACAGCAAATGGATTAAATGATTGGGTATTAAGAAAAGACGCCTTAAACGGAGAACTAGATGTTTCTGATTATGCAGACTCGTATTGTTCAATTATGGGTTTAATAAACAATAATACTTTTGCAAAAGATGATATACCAGACTTCTTATTTAATAGAGATTGTGCTTATCATTTTGACGCTATCAAGTTTGGTCAATACTTAAAAAATCATAGATGTAAAAATGTCAAACATATAGTAGAAGATATTACAGAGGTAGAAACAGATGAAAGAGGCATTAAGAATTTAAATGGTAAGTATTATGCTGATCTGTTTATTGATTGTACAGGATTTAAAAGATTACTAATACAAGAAAACTTAAAAGAAGAGTTTACTAGTTATGAAGATATACTACCAAACAATAGAGCATTAGCAACACATATAGAGTACGGTTATGGTGAAGTAGAAAAAGATTTAAAACCATATACTAATTGTACAGCTATAGAAAACGGCTGGGTTTGGAATATACCATTGTATAGTAGAATGGGTGCTGGTTATGTTTATTCAGATAAGTATGTTACCAGAGAACAGGCAGAAATAGAATTTAAAGAACATTTAAAATCACAAGGATTAAATCATACTAATTTAAAATTTAAAGATATAAAATTTACACCAGGTACTATCAACAGACCATTTAGTAAAAATGTTGTTGCAATAGGATTGTCGTCTGGTTTTATCGAGCCTTTAGAATCAAATAGTTTATTTACAACACATGATAATCTATTACATTTAATAAGAATTATAAACAGAGGTGAAGTAAACCAGTTTGATAGAGATACTTATAACTTAACAGTAAAAGATAAGTTTAGAGCATTTGCTGAATTTGTTGCAATGCATTATGCCTTATCACATAGAAGTGATACTCAATATTGGGTTGACGTACAAAATAGAAAGTATGAAAAGAACATAGATACAAATGAGTTTGTTAGATTTACAGATGGTTTTACTCATGCTATTACCGATAGAATGATACAAAGACAATATCCAAAACATGAAGGATTTAATTTCATTGCTACAGGTATGAGATACTTTGCTACAGATTTATCTACAGAAATTAAATTTGATTTAAGACCAGAATACGACATAGAACTAACAAAAGAACACATTGTAACAGCTACAGAATATCTAGTAAAACAAAAGAATGAGTGGAATGAATTAGGTAAAAAACAAAAATCATTGTACAAATACTTGAAAGAAAACATATATGAAAATAGCACTTCTTAACGATACACACTTTGGTTGTAGAAACGATAGTCCAGCTTTTATGGAGTATCAAAATAGATTTTACAATGAATTGTTTTTTCCTTATTTAAAAGAACATAACATAAACACACTTGTTCATTTAGGTGATGTAGTTGATAGAAGAAAGTTTATTAACCATAATACAGCACATAACTTTAAGAAAGTATTTTGGGACAAGATAGATGAAATGAAACTAGATACACATATTATCATTGGTAACCACGATACTTACTATAAGAATACCAATGAAATAAATGCAATGTCTAATTTAAGTATTAGTAAAGAGGCTAAAGTATATACAAGACCAACTGAGGTTACATTTGACAATTTAGATATATTGTTTTTACCTTGGATTTGTGATGATAATTATGATGATAGTATTTACAAGATAGATAATTCAACATCATTAATAGCTATGGGTCATTTAGAAGTTAAAGGTTTTGAAATGCACAAAGGAGTTTATAACGACCACGGTTTAGATAAAAGTCAATTTACTAAATTTGAAAAAGTTATATCTGGTCACTTTCATAAAAAATCAGATGATGGTAGAGTGTATTACCTAGGCACACAATACGAAATAACATGGTCAGATTATGGTTGTCCTAAAGGCTTTCATATATTTGATACAGAAACAAGAGAATTGGAACGTATATCTAATCCTATAAAAATTCATAAGAAGATAATATACAATGATAAAGAAAACAATTACTTAGATTTTGATTATACTGATTATGAAAGGTGTTTTGTTAAAGTATTCATATCACAAAAAACTGATGAAAATATGTACAATACATTTATAGAAAAGTTTTATAACAATACTAACGTACATGAATTACAAATAATAGATGATCCTACAGATTTAAATACAACAGTAAGTGATAATATATTAGAACAAGGAGAAGATACTATGACATTTTTAGAAAATTACATAGATCAAATAGAAACAGACGTTGATAAACAAAAGTTAAAAGCTTTTGCAAAAGACCTTTATACAGAGGCAGGTGAATAATGGACGAAGAGTACAAATTAGAATACAAATATTATCATTGGGGACCTTTTGTTATGCAAACAAAGATAACAGAGGAACTTAGATTATGGATGTTAGATGAGGCTAGAAAACAACAAGAAAACTTTAATAAAGAATTAGCTGGTCATTTAAAATATCAGTTTAAATATACAGATGAAGTTGCTGGCCAGTTTTATGAAAAAACACAACCAATATTTAAAATGTATAGACAAGGTCATGTTGACTTTCATGGATCAAAAGGTAAAGAAGTTAGATATGTTGGCAGGTCATTATGGGTAAACTTTATGAAACCTGGTGATTGGAATCCACCACATATACATGGTGGTGATTTTTCTTTTGTTGTTTACTTAGATGTACCCGATGAATTAAGAAAAGAGTTTAAAGAGTTTGAAGGAACAAGTGCTGGTCCAGGTAGTATTACATTTGATTATGGTACAGAATCACGTCCTAAATGGGCTACAAATGCACATCATCATTATCCAGAGTCAGGAGATATGATAATATTTCCAGCATTAACAGCTCATTCAGTAGCACCTTTTAAAACTGATTGTACAAGAATATCTGTTAGTGGTAATTTAACTTACGAACTAAATGATAACAATAATTTAGACAGGATAGATGATTACTTTTAAGAAAATAAGATATAAAAACTTTTTATCTACAGGTAATACACCAATAGAAGTAGATTTAAATAAGTCAGATACAACTTTAATAGTAGGTAAAAATGGTAGTGGTAAATCTACACTACTTGACGCCTTGTGTTACGTCTTATTTAACAAACCATTTCGTATGATTAAGAAAGAACAAATGGTTAACACTATTAACAATGGTGATTGTATTGTAGAAGTTGATTTTGATGTTGGTACAAAACAATATAAAGTTATTAGAACAATAAAACCAAACAGCTTTGAGATATATTGCAATGGTAAATTACTAAACCAAGACGCAAGTACTATTGACTATCAAAAATACCTAGAAAAAAATATAATGAAATTAAACTATCGTTCTTTTTTACAGGTTGTTTTATTAGGTTCTTCATCATATGAGCCATTTATGAAGATGAAACCAAGATATAGACGAGAAGTTGTTGAAGAGATACTTGATATCAGAGTTTTTGGCTTAATGGACTTGATTTTACGTTCTCAACAGAGTGATTTACAAAAAAAGTTAACGGAGGTACGCCACCAATGTGAATTGATTAAGACGAAGTATCAAACTGAAGCAAAACATCTTAAATCACTGGAAGACCAAGGGACAGACTTCCAGACCTATAAAAAGAAAACGCTAGATAAAAACGATCAGGATACGAAGAATTATCAGAAAAAGATACAAAAGTTAAATGAAGAGATAGCCGTGTCAAAAGAGAAGATAAAAGACAGAATGGACCATGACATCAAGCTAAATAAACTTCAAAAATTAGAAACTCAGATAGAAACTAATCTAAACTCACATAGAAAAACACTCCAGTTTTTTAAAGACAATGATACTTGTCCTACTTGTACACAAACAATAGATGTAAATTTAAAAACTAGTAAATGTGACCACGAACAAAAACATATTACTAAATTAGAATCTGGTATAAATCAACTACTAGATGAAATATCTAAGACAGAAATTAAAGTCACCGAGTTTTCTTCTATATCAAATAAAATAAATGATATGAATGTTGAGATTGCTAAAATAACCTCATCATTAGAGAATATTAAAAGATATAGTGATGATATACACGAAGAGTTACAAATATCTGAAAAAGGTAATATAGACATAGAAAGTATAAAGAAAGACTTAGAGAATATGGCTATTGATCTAAAAGAAGCTGAAGAAAACCTATCTAAAGTACAAGAAGAAAAAGGTTATGTAGATATACTAAGAGAGATATTAAACGACAAAGGTGCTAAGGCACAGATTATTAAGAAGTATTTACCAATAATGAATACATTAATTAATCAACATCTACAATCTATGGATTTTTATGTTAACTTTAACTTAGATGAAGAGTTTAACGAAACAATCAAAAGTAGATTTAGAGATAACTTTAATTATAATAACTTTAGTGAAGGTGAGAAGATGAGAATAGACCTTGCCTTACTATTTACTTGGCGACAAATAGCTAAAATGAAAAACAGTACAAATACAAATCTATTAATACTAGATGAAATATTTGATAGTAGTTTAGATGGTCAAGGTATGGATGATTTCTTTAAAATAATAAAACAATTTGAAAAAGAGAACATCTTTATAATATCACATAAGGGAGATATATTGTTTGATAAGTTTACAAACATAGTTAAGTTTGAGAAGTATAAAAACTTTACTAGATTAGAGAGGGCTTAATGAATTTATTTTCAACATATTTACATCATGTAAATAACAAAGAACTATCAGATAGTTTAAAAGGTCATTGTGACCAGATATTAAGTGAAGTACAACCACATAAAGATTACCCGATAGGTAGAACAAGTTACTTTGATAATACACTAAGAAAAAAGTACCAAGAAACATTTTTACCATTTACAGATTTTGTATATGAACAAACATTAGAATATTTAAAAGTATTAGATGTAAAACAAAATGAAATAAACATTAGTCTGGTAGATTGGTGGGTATCAGATATGCAAAAACATGGTTCACATGACTCACACACGCATACGCCAGGTTCAGTAATAAGTGGTAATTTTTATATTGATATTGATCCAGGTAGTTCACAAATAAATTTTTATGACGCTGACGCCGATCATAACATATTAGCTGATTTACCCTTTAATAGTTATAATTGTTACAATAGTTCAATTTGGAATGTACCACCTAAAGAAGGATTACTTTTAATGTGGCCTGCTAATCTAAGACATGGTGTAGAAACTAATATGACAAATAAAAGAATAGCTATCTCTTTTAATGTAAACGTAACCAAAAAATGAAATACCCAATAACAATAGTTGATAACTTTTATGGCAATCCAGATAAAGTCAGAGGGTTGGCATTACAACAAGAGTTTAAACAAACTACAAAAGGTGGTTTTCCAGGTAAAAGAACAAAATCTTTACATGAAATAAATTCAGAGTTGTTTCATTTCTTTAATCATAAGTTGTTTTCAATATACTATAATGTAGAGGAAGAAAATTTAAGATGGAAAGTAGATACTTGTTTTGACAAAGCTTATCCTTTTGACAAACACCATAGTGAAGGCTGGATACATAACGACAGTAACGAAAGTAAACTAGTTGGTGTATTATATCTATCACCTCATTGTGATGTAGGTACTTCTTTCTATGATAAACCAGAAGGCTATGATGAGTTTGCATCCGATATAGAATTAAGAAGACAATTTTATATAGATAGAAAAGAAAAAGATTTATACTTAGAAAGACAGGCATTACATAATTCTAATTTTACAAAAACATTAGAAGTAAAAGGTAAGTATAATAGATTAGTTGTATATGATTCAAAGTATTACCATGGTTTTGACAACATAAGTATGGTTGATGAAAGATTAATACAAGTATTTCATGTAGAAGAGTTATCTACAGAAAGAACACCGATATGATAGAAGATTACAAAGTAATAGACGATTTTTTACCAAAGGCAGCCTTTGAAGACCTAAAAAGAGTACATTTAGATACTAACTTTCCTTGGTTTTATATACCTTTTGTAGCTGAGGAAGAAGACAACGATAACTTTTATTTTATACATCGTTTCTTTTATAACAACAAAGTGAAATCTGATTATTTCAAGGAGTGTTGCCTTCCTTTATTAAATGGTATAGGATACTATAATATAAAAGATATTATAAGAATTAAATCTAACTTGTTTACTAAATCACCAAGTCAAATTGAACATGGTGTACACATTGATTACGATGTAGATCATATAACAGGTGTATATTCAGTAAATACAAATAATGGCTATACACAATTTGATGATGGCACAAAGATTGAGTCAATAGAAAACAGAATGTTATTATTTCATGGACAAAAACCACATCAAAGTGTATCACAAACAGATACTAAACAAAGAATAAATATCAACATAAATTACATAGGGCAATAAATGAAAGAACTAAAATTAATACCACCATCTGATCCAAGAGTACAACACGCAATAGCACCATTTACAAATGAGATGTTAAAAGATGAGGGTTTTGAAACTAGAAAAGAATTGGCTGACTCGATGTATGATTGTATGTCAAAGTTTGGTGGTATAGGTTTAACTTGTAATCAAGTTGGTCTTCCGTTTAATATGTTTGTATTAGGTAACCACCCTCAAATAGAAAATGGTTTGAAAATGACTTGTTTTAATCCTATGATTGTTTCAGCTAGTGATGAAACCATTATGATGAAAGAGGGTTGTTTAACATTTCCTTTTGTCTTTTTAAATATTACAAGACCAAGAAAAGTTGTAGTAAAGTATGAAGACGAGAATGGTGATTTACAAGAAGGCCATTTAGATGGTATTATGAGTAGAATATTCCAACATGAAACAGATCACATTTTAGGAAGAACATTTACTGAACACGTTTCTAAGATGAAGTTAGATAGAGCCTATAAAAAGGCAGAGAAAGATATGACTAGATATAAAAAGGCTGTGAAAGAACATGGAAGAAATTAGAGGCAATAAAAAAATACATTATTTCTGGCCTCAGGTTTTACAAGAGGAAAATATTGGTGTAAAACAAGAACTATTAGATTATGTAAAAACATTAGAGTATATAAGAGTAAAACAAGACAATGGTAGTGTTAGCAAAAACCATGATATATTAGATGATGAAATATTTAAAGAACTAAAAGAAACAATTATAGACCGTACAAAGTTTTATTTACAAGACCTCTATTCACAAAATCCTTTTGAATTAGAAATTATTGCCAGCTGGGTTATGAAACATAAAAAAGGTGATTTTGCACAGGCACATTATCATCACAATAGTTATATGAGTGGTGTTTATTACTTACAATCAGACGAAAAATCAGGTAAAATAAATTTTATCAAAAATGACCAAGAAGATAAATTAAGTCCTACAATAAAACCAGATGTTTATCGTTGGAATGATATTAACGGTGCAATACACTGGTCAAAGGTTACACCTGGCAATTTACTTATATTTCCTTCAAGGCTTGTACATGACACAGATACAAACGAATCAGATATGGATAGATATTGTTTAGCATGGAATATCATGCCTAAGGGTAAAATAGGCGAAAAAGATCATAAATGGCATATAAAATAACACACCATTGACTTTTTAAATCACTTGTGATATATTAATACTATGGGATATTCGTGGAATAAAGATATGACAATTGATGACCAATGGCAGAGTTGGCAAGACAATACAGATTTAACTAAAATACCAGACATAGATACAGATACACTAAAAGAAACAATCATTAAAGATTTGACCTTTGTATCTGCTATGACAGTACAAGAATATACGCTTTATCAAAAATTTCAGGAAGTAAAGTTTAGATACCCTACAGCAGAAACAAATAGTTTCTTTGATGATAAGCCTGCTATGGTAAGACCAGATCAGGCCACAGTTATACAAGAAGTAAAGAATAACTTTTGGTTACCTGAAGACCCCGAAGAATATCAAAACTTACAACCAGAATTAATTTGGACAGATGGTGCTGAGGTACAATCACATACAAATGCCAAAGGCAGTGAAATCTGGAATGCATTAAGAACATTTTTATCTACCATGAAAAACAATAGTAATATTGGTAGAAATCTAAACTTTTTAGTTAGAGATAAAGTAACACAAAAATACTTAGGCGTTATTTGTATGAGTAGTGATTTCTTAGACCTTACACCAAGGGACGAATATATTGGTTGGGAAAGAGAAGCTAAAACTCAGAGAATGATTAATCATACTTGCATTGGTAGTACAATTGTACCTATACAACCACTTGGTTATAATCTAGTAGGTGGTAAATTACTTGCGTTATTATGTTTATCAGATACAGTAGAGAAAACATGGGAACACCAATACAAAGATAAATTAGTTGGTGTTACAACTACAAGTTTATACGGTAAAACTAAAGTAATACCATTATCACAATACGATAGATTAAAGAACTGGAAGAAAATGGGTTGGACAGCTGGTTCAGTTTCATACGAACCAGAAAAAACAACTAATACTATGATACAACAATGGTTGATGAAAAATCATACATACAAATACTTTGAATGGTACGTTGCAAAGAAACCTAGTGGCCAACCACATAAGAGAGATCATAGAAATAGAAGCAGAGCATTTACATATAGTAAACTAGGTGTTGATAAGAAGCTACAAAAGTCTGAACACGCTAGAGGTATATACTTTGGTGAACTATATGAGAATACTAATCAATTTTTAAGAGAAGAAATTAAAGAAGATAAACTAATAAGAAAATTTGACAACTCAGTAGAAGCGTTAACTGATTTGTGGAAGAATAAGTATGCTAGAAAAAGACTAGCCAGTTTAAAGAAACAAGATAGAGTATCAAAAGAAACACACTTTTACGATGATATTATATATTTAAATTGGGAAGAGTGTAAGAATAAGTACTTACAGGACGTTGGAAGATAGTCGATTCGCTACAAAAAATGACTAAAAAGAACAAAATAAGAACAAATATAGTCAAAAAACCCTTGTTTTCCAACGAAAAATAAACGCTTGACATTTACGATCTTTTCCTTTAGGATGGATCTATATTATGAAAAAGGACACACTTATGAATTTAGATGTAAAATCTAATCTTGCAAAATTACTTGCTACAGAAAATATTACAATTCAACATGATAATGTTAAGACAGCTTCTTTCGATGTAAAGAATAGAGTGCTTACATTACCTATATTCAAACAACAATCTGGTGACGTTACTGATATGTTAATAGCACATGAATGTGCTCACGCATTATGGACTCCTTATAAAGAATGGGAAGGCATTACTGATCCTGAATTAAGATCATATGTTAACGTATTAGAAGATTGTAGAATTGACTTATTAATTCAAGCAAAATATCCAGGTACTGTTAGAAATTACTTGAATGGTTTTGATATACTAGAAAAAAAAGATTTCTTTGGTCTATTTGGTAAAGATATTAATAAAGACCTTATGATTATTGATAAGATCAATCTAAGATCAAAATCATTACAAAGATTACCATTTGGTTGGTCTGAACAAGATAAACAATGGTTAGCTAAAGTTGACACAATGAAAACTTTTGATGATGTACTTACTCTTGCAAAAGAAATATTAGATTGGCAAAAACAACAAGTTGAAGAAATGAGAAAGTTACCTGATTTTGACAATCATGTAATTGCAAAAAATTATGAACTATCTGATGATGAAGACGAAGACGAGTCAGATACAGAATCACAAGAAGACGGTAACTCTGAGGGTAATAGTGAAGAACAAAATAACTTCTCTAATGAAGAAGCTGATGATGAAAAAGATAGTAATCAATCAGGTGCCTCTGAAAAATCAGATGAGAAAAAAGAAGAAGCTAAGTCTGAGGGTGTTGCTCAACAATATGGTTCAGGTTCAGGCGGTGACGCAACTCAAAGAAAATTATTAAAAGCAGTTACAGATGATTCATATACTCAAAAATCTGAAGAGTTATTAGATGATAAGTCCAAAGGATTTGCTTATGGTAATTTACCAGAACCAAACTTAAAAGATATTACATCTTACAAAGAATTTCTAAAGACTTTTGCAACTCATAAATCAAAACAAAATTATGGTAACTATGATGTATGGTTAAGAGATACCTTTAAAAGATTTAAAAAAGATAACAAGAAAACTGTTAACTATCTAGTTAAAGAGTTTGAAATGAAAAAGTCTGCTCAAGCATATAAAAGAGCTAGTCAGGATAAGACAGGTATTATTGATCCTTTAAAATTACCTTCTTACAAATATTCAGATGATATCTTTAAAAGATTAACTATTATTCCTGATGGTAAAAACCATGGTATGATGATGTTACTAGATTGGTCTGGTTCAATGTCAGATACTCTAATGCATACAGTTGAACAATTATTAAACTTAGTTGAGTTTGTAAGAAAGGTTAATATACCTTTTGAAGTTTACTTCTTTACTAGTGAGAGAAAATATTGGGCGTCTAATGAAACTACTGAAACAAAATCATTTAATCACAAAGACGGTGATTGGAGATTTGAAGACTTTAATTTAGTAAACTGTTTTAGCCACAGAATGACTAAAAAAGAATTTGAATTAGCTGGTATGTATATGTACCACATGGCATTTTATTACAACGCTAGTTATGTTTATCACAAACATATGGATAGCGATATGTGGATGGCAAGAAATGAAAGTTACGGTATACCTGGTGAGTTTTACTTAGGTAATACTCCATTAAACGAAGCACTTGTATTTTGTAATAAGTTAATACCAATGTTTAAAGAGAAATATGGTATTGAGAAAATGTCATTTATTACTTTAACAGATGGTGGTGCCAATTCATTCAGACATACTATCGTAGATAAAAACGACCAGTATGGTACAAAACAAGATTACGATAAAACAGCTATCATACAATCTGGTAAAAAGAAAATGGTACTAGAAGGTTATGGTGACTTAACTAACAAACTGTTAAGATTTCTAAGAACTTCATACGATCTTAACAATATTGGTTTCTATATTCTTAAAAGAGTTAGAAAATGGGATATTGAAAAGCATATGCCTGGAAAAGATTATATGCAACGTGAACAACAGTATCAAAAAGCAAGAAAACAATTTACTAAAGACAAGGCATTGGCAGTAAATAAAGAAGGATACAATAAGTACTTCTTACTTGATGGTAAAAAACTGAAAGTAGAGAATTTTGATCTATCTCAGGCTACTGTTAAGAAAGGAACTTCTAGTGAATTAAAGCGAATCTTCGCTGGTTCTATGAAGAATCGACTAGTTTCCAGAGTGATTTTAAGCAAGTTTATCGAGGAGGTTGCATAATGAGAGGCGGAAACCCTTACCTGGCAACGAAAAATAAAGGGTTGCCAAATGCGAATCTTTCCTTTAGGATGGTATTATAAATGAAAAAGAAAGGACATTACACTATGTTAAACACTAAACAACAAGAATTCGTTGATTATGCTGTTAGTAAGTATAACACAAACGAATTGACGGTTTCTGAACTAAAAGAAGCCAACAAACATTTTGGTTGCAAGTATGCACCTCAATGGTTGATTAAAAATGCCGATTATAAAATCGGTAAATCATTATTCAAATTACCTGTAGAAGCTTCAGATGTTTCTACTGTAAAAACTGAATCAAAATCTGGTACTGCCGAAAAACTTATGACTAAGGCACCAGAGGTTGAAACTAAAAGCGAAGCTGCTTATATTGTTTCATCACTTACTGGTAACATCGTACCTAAAAAAGATCCAGTTTTCGTATCTTTTGGTAATTATCCTGATGTAAAATCAATTATCAAATCTAATATGTTCTACCCTATCTTTATTACTGGTTTATCTGGTAATGGTAAGACTATGGGTGTTACTCAAGCTTGTGCTGAGAACAAAAGAGAACTTATCAGAGTTAATATTACAATCGAAACCGATGAAGACGATTTACTCGGTGGTTACAGACTTAAAGACGGTCAAACTGTTTGGCAGAATGGTCCTGTAATCGAAGCAATGGAAAGAGGCGCTGTTCTCTTACTTGACGAAATTGACCTTGCTTCTAATAAGATCATGTGTTTACAACCGATCTTAGAAGGATCTGGTGTCTTTGTTAAAAAGATTAACAGATTTGTAAAACCAGCCGATGGTTTCAATGTTGTTGCTACTGCCAATACTAAAGGTCAAGGTAGTGATGACGGTAAGTTTATCGGAACTAATGTACTTAACGAAGCGTTCTTGGAAAGATTTCCAATTACTTTCGAACAAAAGTATCCATCTGTGAGTGTTGAGGAAAAGATCCTTGTAAACACTCTTAAAAAGTCCGGTTTAGCCGATAAAGACTTTTGTAAAAAGTTGGTTACTTGGGCTGATGTAATCAGAAAAACCTACTTCGATGGTGGTGTTGATGAGATTATATCAACAAGACGATTAGTCCATATCATCCAAGCTTTTTCAATCTTTAGAAAAAAGATTAAAGCGATTGAAGTCTGTACTAACAGATTTGACGATGATACAAAGAATTCATTTATGGAATTATATTCTAAAGTTGACGGCGGTGCTTCAGCGGAAGAGATTGCTGAACAACAAAGACAATCGGATATATCTTCACAAGTGGACGACAATGATAGTGAGTCAGATGACCAAGACGTTATCTAAATCTATCAAACATAGTGTAGTCCTTGGTGGAGGGGTAGTGCCCTCCACCTTTTTACTACATTCAACAACCAAAAACCTTGGAAAGGAGGTGAGTTAATTGAGTATAACTGTTAAAGTTAGAAATGGTAATTTGGAACAGGCCATGCGTGTACTAAAAAGAAAGGTACAAAAGGAAGGCATTGTAAAAGAGTTAAGGGAAAGACAATATTACAGTAAACCCTCTCATGTTAAAAGAGAAAAAAAGAAGGCTGCCATAAAGAACTATTTAAAGAAAAAACGTAAAGAAGCTAGATTAGAGGGTAGATAGAGTTTATATATAATTATACTAGGCTGTTCGTAAGACCTGGTGTAGCCGAAGACTAAATGATCTCGGTGTCGCTGGAGTTGGTGGATCTCCGTAAAAAATACCACCACTAGTTTTGTCGGAGTTTGGCGAGAGTTTAAAACCGACTATGTTTTCGGCACTTGCGCCTGGTTTCAGTAAAAAACCTAAGCTGCGGATCTCTTTGGTAGTTTAAGACCCTAAACCGAAACTACCATTTTTTATTATGTTTTTAAAAATACTAAAATACACAGCTGCCACAACCATACTAATTGCAATAGCTCTACACGCTTTTGATATGTACCCTTATAATGTATTTGTACATATTGCTGGTGCAATCATGTGGACTTATGTAGGTTTTAAATGGAAAGAAGGCAGTATATTACTGAATTTTGTACCTCAAATTTTTATTTTAGGTGCAGGATTAGTTTATTATTTTTATGGCTTGTAATTTTAAAGATAATAACTATATAAATAATAATGATACGCTCATAAGAGGTATCATAACATTAACTTTGCTTAATTAAAAGGAGGTTCAATTATGACCAATCACAAAGCAATTCAATCAATTTTTACTAACCTAAGACCGTTTACTGTCGGCTTTGACGAAATGTTTGACCATTTAGATATGGTACACAATCATATTCCGTCGCTGACACAAAACAATTATCCACCATATAATATTGTTAAGACAGGTTCCCTAACTTATGATATTGAGGTGGCTCTAGCAGGCTATGGTAAGAAGGACATCACAGTAAATTATGAGGATAATATCCTAAAAATTGAGTCTGTAAAAGATAAAGATACAAAAGAAGTTGAAGACAATGACGGTGTATTACACAAAGGCATTGCTAAACGAAGCTTCGTTAAAAACTTTACGATTGCAGATGATGTCGAGGTCAAAGGGGCAGAACTCAAAGATGGTTTATTGAAAGTATCTTTAGAGAAAATTGTTCCAGACCATAAAAAAGCAAGAACTATTAACATTAAATAGTTTTTTAAAACAGGTGCCGAAGGAGCATTGACTTTTTTCGGCACTTGTGATATTATAAATAGAATCGTCAGCAAAGTTGGTTGCGACCAATCAGTTGACATAAAACGTATCATTGTTTTCAAAACAATATAACAAGAAAGGATAATTATGATACAATATGATCTATATGTCAAAACGGCATTAACAAATCTTAGAACAATCTCAGATAACTTTAGAACTGGAAAATGGATCGCATTTTCTAAGTGGTTACAAAGATTAGAACAAGAGAAAAAATGGACAGCCAAAGATAAGAAAAAGGCTAAGTCTTATTTGAATAGATTACTTTCAACGCAAGGTGCTATTCAAGGATTTTTGGTGTGTAACATCGAATTTCTAATATCAAATATCAATCAACAAAAAGAAGATCAACCAAATCTTGCCAACTTATGGGAAGAAATGGTAGATTGGTTGAAAGAAAAACAGGCTCTAGGTGCTACGGACATAGTACTGGACGGTCAAAACAGATTGAAGTTTGCAATAGTAGGCTTCATGTCAAACCAATTAGGTATTAGTCTTAATATCGATGGTGAGGAAAAGAGTAATGTATTCTATAAAGATTTAGATACAGATACTAAAAAACAAGTGGATGAACACCAAGTATTGTTATCAGTTGCCATTGGTGGCGATATCATAAGTGTTGTACAATCACTTATAGCTATTAACGAGGGTGAACCTTGGAGTGATAATGAAAAAAGAAGTGTTACATTAACACCTATCTCTTATCACATTAATAGACTATCTTCACACCCTAGTATTGTTTCACTAAACAAGAAGTTAGGTAATAAAGTATTTTCTGGTGAGAAATATGCTTTAGAGAAGAAAGGTGATATTAGATTTATCGCCGAACACCTACACTATTTAAGAAATAGTAAAGTAGGTTCTGAAACATCTTTAACTTCTATGTACAATGCAAAAGATGAAAACATCAAAGATCAATTAAAAAGATTAGATAAGATGTTTCTATGGGTTGCAAAAAACTTATCTCAAAAACTTATTGATAAAATAGAATCAAAAGAAGTTTATAGAGATTTGTTTTTATTTACAGCAATGTTAACAGATAAAACTGTAACAAATAGTGAAAACATAAACTATACAATACCTTTAAAACAAATACAATCACCAGAAATATATCTGGAGAAAGTTATCGAATCAGTAAAAGAAATGTTAGCTGACCCTAGTCAGTTTCAATCTTCTACTGATAAAAAAGGTAATACTGTATATAAAGTTGCAGACGCCAAACCACAGACCTTTTATGTTTACCACAAGAACTCAGCTGAGGTTGATCTTAGAGGTAGAGAAAGGTTGTTTACAACCACATTCAATAAAATACTGGATGAGTTGGTTGACGAAGGTGCAATTGTAACTGAAAATCCTAGAAAGATTGATAAATTTACCAAAATGCAAGTGGAACAAAAGTATGAGGGTGATATTTACGAGAGATATCCAACTGAAAACTTAGAATCACTTAACGGTAAAGAGATTGACCACTTTGTTTCTGTAAAGAACTTTGGTCAAAATGCTGTTGATAATCTTAATTATACAGCTAAATCGCACAACAGAAAACTAGGTGCAAAATAAAAATGAATATCTGGCCGAAGGAGCATTGACTTTTTCGGCCATTTATGTTATATTAAAACAATGAGCGGATATCGTATAAAAGTATTATGGCAGGTTACCAACTTGCAGACCTTGGGGCAGTACCAAGTATCCGCTCCAATTAATAATGAGGAGAATATATAATGAATCTTTCAAGTGATACTTTGTCTGTACTTAAAAACTTTTCTGATATTAATCAAAATTTGTTGATTAAACCAGGTAGTAAAGTACAAACAATCTCTACAATGAAAAATATTTTAGCAGAAGCTGAAATACCAGAAAAATTTAATAGTGAGTTTGCTATCTATGACTTATCAGAGTTTTTAAGATCAGTAGAACTATTTGATAGTCCTGTTTTAAACTTTAATGGTGGTTCTAACGTAACCATTGCTGAAGAAAAAACAAAACAGAATATTAAATATTTCTTTGCTGATAAATCTGTAGTTGTAGCCCCTACAAAATCTATTAATATGCCAGACAAAACAATTTCTTTTACACTTACAAAAGATAATTTTGGCAAACTTATGAAAGCCACAACGACATTAGGTTTACCTGACATTGCTGTTAGAGGTGATGGTAGTAAAATCAAAATGGTTGCAACAGATAAGAAAAACAATTCATCAAACGAGTATGCTATTGAAGTAGGCGAAACTGATAAAAAGTTTAGTGCTTATTTTAAAACAGAAAACTTTAAAATGGTTGGTGATGATTATGATGTTGCAATATCAGTACAAAAGATATCACATTTTGTTAACAGGAATAAAGCTATTCAATATTGGATTGCATTAGAACCTGATAGTAAATTTTAAATTATGAATAAAGTGGAGTTTATATTATGTCAGAATACTTGTGGGTTGAAAAATACCGACCAAAGAAGATCGAAGATTGTATCCTATCAGAGGATATTAAAGAAACATTTAGTCAATTTCTAAAACAAAAAGAAATACCTAATCTGTTATTATCCGGTACAGCTGGTACTGGTAAAACTACAGTTGCTCGTGCTTTGTGTGAGGAACTTGGTGCAGATTATATTATTATAAATGGTTCAGACGAAGGCCGTCAAATTGATACACTAAGAAATAAGATTAAGAACTTTGCTTCTACTGTATCATTAACAGAGGACGCCAATCATAAAGTTGTAATTATAGATGAGGCAGATTATATGAATGCTGATAGTGTTCAACCTGCCTTGCGTAATTTTATTGAAACCTTTTATAACAATTGTCGTTTCATATTTACTTGTAACTATAAGAACAAGATTATTCCAGCACTTCATTCGAGGTGTACTGTTATTGACTTTACAATTAAAAACGGTCAAAAGGTAAAAACTGCCAAATCTTTTATGCAGAGAATGTCCATTCTCCTTAAATCTGAAGGTGTGGAATTTGACAAAAAAGTGTTGGCTGAGTTAATTCAAAAGTATTATCCAGACTTCCGTAGAACTATTAATGAACTTCAAAGGTATTCCGTTAGAGGTAAAATCGATAATGGTATACTCTTTAGTATATCCGAGGCTAATAATAAAGAACTTATTAAGACTTTAAAAGACAAAAAGTTTTCAGAAATGCGAAAATGGGTGGTTCAAAATATAGATAAAGAACCAGCTTCATTGTTTAGAGGTATCTATGATATTCTCTATGAGAACTTAGAGGCCAATTCTGTGCCTCAATCAATATTAATTATTGCAAATTATCAATATAAATCTGCTTTTGTTGCTGACCAAGAGATAAATATGGTCGCTTGTCTAACTGAAATTATGGCAAGTTGCAAATTTAAGTAGGGAATATAATGGCGAAGAAAACATTATTTAGAGTAATGATAGTTAAGTTAAGAATGTGGTATGCAGATATAAGAGGTCATCATGGAAAACGCTGGGATTATGAGCCAGGTGATTGGTATATGGGCAGACATAACAAGATTAAAAAATAGATAATAAGGTTTATATCATGTATGAGTTGAAAGATTATTTAAACGCAATCAATTATTCAAAAGAAAAATTATTAGATACAGACGATTTAACTTGGGAGAAGAAGTACCCTCCTTACATAGTTAATAAGTGTCTTTCTATGCATTGGGATTGCTTAGCATCCGCCAATGAAATCAACACATATCACTTCTTGGACAAGAAGCTGCAGTTTCATTTTTTGATAAATAGTATCCGTAAGAAAAAGCGATTTGGTGGTAAATGGTTATCACAAACCAAATTGAAGAACTTAGAGTATGTAAAAGAGTATTATGGATTTGGGAATGAAAAAGCAAAAGAGGCTCTAACCATACTTACAAAGGAACAAATTGAAAATATAAAAGAGACCTTATCAAAAGGTGGGAGAAAAAGATGAGTGAAGAAATACAATGGTCGCCTGAAAGTATGCTAGAAGTTACAATTAGTCAACCAGACGACTTTTTAAAAGTCAGAGAAACATTAACAAGAATTGGTGTAGCAAGTCGTAAAGATAAGACACTATATCAATCATGTCATATTTTACACAAACAAGGTAAGTATTACATAACACACTTTAAAGAACTATTTGCTTTAGATGGCAAGAAGTCAACTTTAGTGGAAAATGATATTCAAAGAAGAAATACGATTGCAATTTTATTACAAGATTGGAACTTAATTAACATTGTTGAAAAAGATAGAACTGAGAATAAAGCACCATTAAGTCAAATAAAAGTTTTGCCTTATAAAGAGAAAAAAGAATGGACTTTATCAGCTAAATATAATATAGGTAAAAGTAACAATGAAACTGAGGACAATACATCTAGTAGTGCAAATGCATAATGCAAGTACCAAATTTTAAAGATTATATAACAGAAGCTAAAGGCGATAAAAAGTTTTTGCGTCTGCTCATTATTACAGATGAACCAGATAATGCAAAAGAATTTCATACTGCCGATAGACTACAAGAAGAGTGTAAGAAGTTAAACTATCCGTATTATCTATTTAAACTTACAGGTGGTTATACTACATTTGAGGACGGTGTTCGTAAGTTTCATAACAAAGACGACAAAAAAGGTTTTGAAGTTGGCGCTATGACCGTTGCTATTATAAGAGGTAGTATAACAAGAAAAGATAGTTGGATGGACTTTGTTTCTATTTTAGAAAGAGCTAATGCAACACTTGTAAATCCTAGAACTACAATTAATATGTGTGCTGACAAATATAGAACAGCATTAAGACTTGCAGATTATGGTCTAACACAACCTCAAACAAAACTAATTAACGACCACGAAA
>Ga0181398_1000130_pt1 | contig 21496 bp, 44 predicted proteins | sample 21SPOviralmetaG_FD_130127 | JGI IMG/M metagenome (GOLD analysis project Ga0181398, IMG submission 130127) | Marine viral communities from the oligotrophic San Pedro Time Series (SPOT) site, San Pedro Channel, CA, USA - 21 SPOT_SRF_2011-04-29 | ecosystem: Environmental > Aquatic > Marine > Strait...
ATATACACAAGAGGAAATCTATCATAAAAATTTAACCTTGCGGCATAAATTGCTTTATATTCAAACATGTATAACTGTCCTGGTGTGGGAGTTAAAGTTTCCTCCTGTTCCACCAGATCAGCATATAGATCACTCATCTTGAAAAGAACTTTTACATTGTCACGATACCAACCAAAAGATTTTGGCTCGTCTCCTGCAGCTTCTTTAACTATTGAAAATATACTCATACCTTAAGTTCGTCTTCGGTGATTATCATAAAGTTCCATTGTCTATCCTCGCAAAACTCTGTTGCTGCTTCCCATTTAGCCTGGTTTTTTACATACTCACTTACTTCACTGATGTATCTTTTAGTTTGCCGTTTAGGTTTTGATGGGGGTTTAGTTTGTTTCTTTGGTTTAACTTCTATCAAATATTTTTTTATTTGTTTATTTATATCTTCCACTTTGACATAAAAGTCAACAAAATATCTATGAATTCTATTGTCAAGTGGAGATCTATATGGAATTACTATTTCTTCACTACCCCATTCAAGTATACTATGGTTTAAATCACAGTATTTCATGAACTTGAGTTCCCATGAAGACCTATAAATTATATTCCTATGATCTCCTCTATACTTTTTAATGTTTCTTGGAGTATACCTACCCTTCAAAGTGTTCATATATAGCTATAGGAATAGATCGGTTAGAAATATTTATGGCATCCAAGGACTATCCAATACCTGATGCGTTAGCACTTCTTAATAATAATTTCAAAGCATCTCCAACTGCACAGAGTGGTGTTGCCGGCAATCTTCAATGGCCTGAGGGTGGTAATTATGATTATATACAAATTGATATTGTTGATTTTGTAAAAGTTACTCAACTCACTATCAATACTGCTGAAAATATTATTAAAGGTTCAGCAACTCCAGTTGAAGGTGAGTCGGGTGTTGCTACTGATATTAGTCAAGACACTAGTTTTATTAGTAATATACAGTCGCAATTTAAAATTAATGCAGCACCACATGGAACTGTAATTTTACCAATCCCAAATAATGTTAACTACAGTGACACGCCAAACTATACTACGAACAATGGTATCATCGGAAAGATGTTGCCCAAGGTAGCGAGTCAGATTATGTCTGGAGATGGTTCTGGGGAAATTGCAAAGACTGTTCAAGCTGCAGCTGGAGCTGGTGCCACTGGTGCGGCAATGTCAATGTTGGATAGTGTTGCTGGAGTTGGTGGTGGTAGTGCTAACCAAGTCACTCAAAATGCTTTCGGTAGAATTCAAAACCCATACACAGAACAAGTGTTTAATGGTGTAAACATGAGAACATTTTCATTTGATTGGAAATTAGTACCAAGAAATTCTACCGAGACAATCAGAATTAAAGCAATCATTAAAAAACTTAGAGCAATGGCTCTACCAGATTATGCTGGAACTCTTGGTAATAATGATAAAGAATCGGGATCTCTTTCAGATCGTTGGTTAACTATTCCAAAAATATTTAGAATCTCTTGGCATCAAGGTGAAAATGGTTCTGAGATTGATTCATTACCAAAATTAAAACCTTGTATTCTTACGGGTGTAACTGTTAATTATACTCCAGATGCTGTATGGGCAACATACAGAGGTGCAGATCCAGTTGCATATACTATGCAGTTAAGTTTCACAGAGACTGAAATTATTACACAAACCGAAGTTATTAATCAAGGGTTCTAGAAATGTTTTTTAATTCTCAACCAAATTTTTTATATCCTGACTTTAAGGATAAAAATAATTATAAACTATCAAAAAATTTATTTCGTAGAGTAAGAGCTCGTAATAGTTTTAATGCAATATTTTCTGCTTCCACAAATTATACTATTCAATCAGGTCAAACTGTAGAACAGTTATCTTTTAACTTGTATAATGATTCCGAATACTATTGGGCAATTCTTTTACTTAATAATATCATAGACATTCATAGTCAATGGCCATTAAGTTCTAATGAACTAGATAATTATATTGATACTAAGTATGGTTCATCCGTTGATAACATTCGTCACTGGGAAACTGATAACGTTAGAGATAACAATCTTGGACAAGTATTAGAACAAGGAGTCATTGTTGAGTATGCAGAAACAGCTTCGCAACAGGTTAGTAACTATCTACCAGACTGGTCTTTCGAGTACTACACAACATCAACAACTAATAATGTAACCACTCAAGTAGTCAATACAGTAACGGCGTCACAGGGTCTTACAGCGGTCACTAATAGAGAGTATGAATACATCCAGAATGAAAATAAGAGAGAAATTGTTATTCCAAATAAAAAATACTTGGGAATTTTAGAAGAAGAACTTGAAACATTATTAGCTTATGATACCGAGTATCAAATTAATAATGATGGGTTAAGAATTTCAGAACCTTTTGTTAGGACATAAAAAAAGAGGGGTGGTTAAACCCCTCTCTTAAGCGATATTCCTATTCGTAGCGTGTCGCGCACGAAAGAGCGACAGAACTATTTATCATTCTTCGGCGAGACGTGCAAAGTAAGACATTGCATCATCTTCACTTTCTACAGCACTCATCTGGGGAACAACCTGATTACTACCAGTAATATCTGGATCATTGAATCCACCAGAAGAAGATGTATTGAACTTAGGAGTTTCAAACATTTCGTCTTCGGCAGTTTCAGGATCGATACGTGGAGCTTTCTTAGTTTTCAAAACAGTAGTCATACGTTTTGAAAGTTCTTCATATGATTTAAACTTATCAGCGGCAGTTAACTCAGAAAGAGAATATTGAGACTTGTAAATAGACTCAAGTTGAGTGTCATCATACCCACCAAGAGTAGAGACTGAATCAAACTCAGACTTATCATAGTTCCAATAACCATCAACCTTACGAATCTTCAGTTTGAAGTTAGCACCTTTCCAGAAGTCAAAAGGATTGATAGGGGTTTCATCTGCAAATGCAGGTTGCATTGCTTCGACAATTTTATCGTGGATTTTTTTACCATACTTGTAAAGGAATACTTTACCTTCGTTCTCTGGATGCAAAGGATCCTGTACAACATAAATGTTTGAGTAGTAAGACAGTTTACGTTTCTGTTTACGTGCAATCGCTTTGTCAGAATCCAGACCACTGTTCCACAGTTCTCGATTCATATCACCAACTGGATCTGACTTACCAATAGTAGTCAATGAATTTTCAATATACCATCCACCTGGACCTTGGAATGCATGACTAAACAATTTAGCCCATGGAATATCTTCTCCATCAGGTGCAGGTAGGAAACGAATAACTGCGTAACCGTTACTCGATTTGTCCATTTCTGGTTTCCAAAGATTATCATCTCTCTTAGATGCATTATCTCCCGATGCAACTTTCTCAAGTTCTTTGGTTAGTTTGTCAAAAGCAGATCCTGAATCACGCTTGAGTGAAGAAAAGGACATTTGGGTTCTCCGTATTTGTTTGTATTTGGTTTACGTGTTGGGTCTTACGCTCAATACTGTGCAGCCCAACGAAATTATTATAACAGATTATAGACCAGGAGTCAAGAGCTTTGGTTCAAAGCTTGTTGAGCTTTTAATAGGTCCGCTTCCATAGAAAGGAAGACTTCATCGATGTCTCCATCATATCCTAACATTGTAGAACATTTTTTTAAATGTTGAATAAATTCAAATGCATCATCTTCCTCAGAATATTTTGCTCTGAAGTACATAATCTTTTGTAGTTCTATAATCCTAGTTAATTTATCAAGGTATTCTTGTTTTAATTTCATACTATATAACCCACCCATACTGATTTGCATCATTCTTTGATATAAATCAAAGAGTTCTGCTGCTTCAGCACGAATGGGAACTTCATCAAAGAATGCCATTTAATTTTTCTATGAGGATACACTTATATTTAGTCTTATCTACTAAAAGAAACGGTTCGTATTTCACTACCTTTCTTCTAATATCAGGCCATATAACTGGTTCTTTAATATGTTTATCGAAGTCTGGTATATACTTAACTAAATTGTTTAGTATCACCATCGATTCTAATGTTATCCTGTCTCCAAGATATGCTTGTAATAAGATAGGATGATTACCAGATTTACAATCAAAGATTTTTTCAAAACTAGTAATGTCAATCAAATAGTCTATGTCATTTTCAAACATAAACGTCATTGATTGAATTTTTTTCTTCCATGCATTAAATGTGGAAGAGTTATAGACAGATAGATCTCCAATCCAAGTGTTGCTATTCTCTACGAAATGAGACACAAAGAACTGTAAGATAGTTTCTTGATCAAACTTAGTAGCAAGTTTTTTGAAAAAGTATCTGTCTTTTCTTTTTTCAAAGGACGACTCAGATGCTCTAGACTTTCCATGGAAAGTAAAGTAGTTATAGTTGTCCTTTGAAAAATGTAGTTTGATTGCTAGATAGGTTTTGTATACTTCAAACCCTGTCACAACGGCAGTTTAGCGCGTGTGGTTCTCTTGATACAATTTAATCTTTGTGCATCGGCACGGATTTTTTCTTTGAGTGGTTTGGAAATAAGTTTGTTTACTGATTCCAATTCAATTGAATGTTCATCACAATAACAAATGATTGCTTCAATGTAATTTAACTCACCTTTACAGTCGCGAACGATCTCCTCAATTTCCATAGAAAATTTTGGGGCAGTTAAGAATCTACCTTCAAGTAAATTCTCCAATTCGTTTTTTTGTCTACTCATTAGACTCTTTCCAGTTACGGATGTACTGCATAAGTAATCGAATATACTTTTGCTTGTCGTACTCTTCATAGACTTTACATTCTCCATTTTCACATGACATAATAATAACAAGTTTTTTGACGGCAATGCCTGTCAGTTCGTATAACATACAAGCATAACCAGCTGCTTGTACGAAATAACTATCAATCCATTCTCTAGGTTTTGGTTCTTTAGAAGTCTTGAAGTCAACTATGGCTAGTTCACCGTTGTATTCTGCGATGCAATCAACAGTTCCTGCTACACCAAGTTGTTTACTATATAGGGATTTTTCTAGAGCATGAATTTTATTAAGTTTATCTAGTTCAGGTTTTGCAAACTTGAACATAAACTCTGATAGTGGTTGTTTCTCTGGTAGGTCTTCGTTTTTTAAATAGTATTCTACTAATGTGTGCATGTCAGTCCCACGACTTGCTGCACGACTAGAGATTTTATTTGCTTCTTCAGCACCTACTCTACGACGCCACTTCGCAATTGATTCTTTAGACTGAAAACTAGTAACTGTTGTGATAGATACTAGTTTAGTAACATCATCATTTGGTAATCGATAATATCTTTTACCATCAATCTGCTCACGTTTAAGTCTATTAGGTAAATCAATAGTTACATGTTCAAACATTAAAATCCTGCATTAATTTTTGCAACCAAGTAACTTCGGACTAAACCTGAACGAACAATATCTTGAATGTTGAATTCTGTACAACCAAATTCTTCCATGTTCTGAACGATACTCATAAAGTTTAGAATACCATTACGTTCATTAGTTTTTACAAGGTCGGATTGTACGGCGTCACCAGAGAAAATAATTTTTGTATCTTGACCGCACCTTGTAATTATACTATCAAGTTCATGAAAATTCAAGTTCTGCATTTCATCAACGATAACAATAGCATTATCTAGAGTAGTACCACGTATAAAACTTGTAGACCAGAACGATACAGTTTCCTGTTCTTTTAGTTTATCATACAGAATGTCAAAGTCTGGATCAGATGGCATTTCAAACATGTATTGAACCATGTTCTTATAAGGAATCTGATATAAAGCAGCTTTGTCATCATGATCACCAGGAAGGAAACCAATTTCTCTAGTTGCTACAAGAGATCTAACGATGTAAATTTTCTCGTATGGAGTATTGTCTGATAATACATCCCTGAGTGCTAAGTATAAGGCAACAAATGTTTTACCTGTACCAGCACAACCAAAGAGACAAAGATTTTTACCACTTTTCCAATCTTCAAAAACTTTATCTTGAGCTGGAGTCAACGGTTGGATATCAAGAAGCTGATCAGAATTGATTGGTTTCTTCCGACGCATTACCTTTGCACTAGTACCAGCAAGAGACTTTTTCTTTCTTGTCATAATTTTAACTAGACTTCAAATGTGGCATGTGGATGATGATTCTTAATGTTCGTTAGAACATCTTTGAATCCACCATCAACTTTGTTCTTCCATTCGCCAACTTCGGCAACTCCTGCACACCCTGCAGACCAATCTTTGTCCCAGTCAGTATTTTTATCTTTCCAATCACAATAATCTTTCATGGTCATGTGAAGTTCTTGAGTCTCCCCAGTCACTTTGTTGATAACAGGATAAGTAGGCATAATTTCAAGTAGTGTAGTTTTATTTAGTCTAAAGGTCTGATAAACATTTTAGAAACCATATCAGTAGATTCAAGTTTATCTCTCATATATTCTACTGCGGCTTGTGGGTTAGTGTGATCACCACATGTAAAAGCATCACACACTGCCATACCTTTCTCCGGCCAAGTATGAATGCTTAAGTGACTTTCGGCAAGCATCGCAATGCCAGTAAGACCTTGAGGTTCAAACTTATGAACTTTTAAATCGAGGAGAGTTGAGTTGCATTCTTTTGCTGCTCGAAACAAAAGTATTCTCATGTAATCTTGATCTTCCATTAGATCTATATTACAACCTTTCAGGGTAAACAAAATATGTCTCATAAATTATACCCAATCTGGTTTTCTGGATGGGTCACGAAGATAATTAGATGTAACCCAAGGTTTGCTGCTAATGTACATTTTGTAAGCAGTAAAAGTGTCAATGCTTGTGTCAAGTTTAAATTCATCAGGCATTGCTCTTGTAAAATTTTCTACTTTTTGATGACAAACAATTGCTTTGTTTGTTTGATTATGAAAAATTTTCTTTGATTCAAACAATGCTTTACTACATGAATGAATTTTATTGTATCTATGATTATACTCCATGCACAATGCAGTACCATGTGCAATCAACCATGCAGTATTGTATATACTTTCTGCAGCCCACTTAGTGCAGGGGTGGTTACGGAATGCACCTTTCTTTGTAGCATAAGGTTCACCATTGATCTTGTGAATCTCACCCCAATCGTAATACCATGATGAGTATATAATCGAAAGCATCTGACAACACTCAAGAGGCATTTTGACAACATGTTTGTCTGGTAAAATTTGTGCAGATTTAGATGGACTTTGACTAGTAACAAAAATGTTCATGGTTCACCATTCAAGTGCTTCAGAAACTGTGGGTAAAACTTCTTTAAAAATATCGCGACATGCATGAGCAATGTCCATGTGTTCCTTCTGAGTACCGTGGGCGGACCTCAGATCGATATAATGGATCCATGACCTAACACTGCCTGTCATGTAGATACGGGTCGGACAAGCGAGAGGCAGCACGAAGCGAGCACACTCTTTGGCGACGCCAACTTCCAAGAGACTTTGATAGAGAGCAGATGCATCTTCAAAATGTTTCTTAATCTTCTCTCGGTAATCTTCAATAATACCAGGAGGAAGATCATCAGTTGAGTTCTGACGATTTTTAGTATCTTGACGGCGAAGTTCAGGGATAGGAATCTCATCAGTAATCAGACTTACATCTGCATACCGTTGTGAAAATTCCTGATATGTAAAACTACGGTGTCGTAAAATTTGAGCTGCGATACCGCGAGTCGTCTCAATCTCAAGTGTTATGAATGCTTGTTCAAACACTGACCAGTGTTGATGTTTGATGCAGTACTTTAGAAGACCAGCATAATTTGGGTTGGGTTGGTTGTTTGGGTTTGATACCCTAGCAACATACCCCATGTGTTTCTCAGCATCAGGTGTGATGGAGACAAGTTTAACCGTCATAAATTTCTCCGAACATGTTTTAATTGTAACACCAAGAGCTTTCTATGTCAAGAAAAAAACCCCCGTTAGGAGGCTTTGTTAATCTTCTTTCTAGACTTTTTAAGTTTCTTCATTTCGTTTTTAATCATTTGGTAAGCAGTTTCTGAATCTAACTTACCACCCATTTCCATGGATGTTATGATCTCAACTCTACGAAAAAACATTACTAAAGCTCTATCAAGTGTCATCATTTTTAACCCTCTTTCTTTGGTGACCAAAGTCTAGGATTGACTCTACCTTCTGTTTGATTAAAATATTTGAAATCACTTTTATAAGTGTCCCAATAAAAATCAAACAACTCTACTTGTTTATTGCAAGTACTAATGTCATAAAATGTTTCTCCATCTTCTACATATGTTACAAGATATGCCGTATATGGCAGAGATCTATCATGTGCAAGATCAGAACTACATTTTTTATGGAGAACTCTAACTCCTTTATTCAACTGCGATTCCCCCATTCAATGTCTGGATAAGCTTCATCAATACAAGCTTTAGTTACCTTGTATTTTTTCTGTAAATTCTTATCCTTTACTAAACAGATAAGATGTGCTTCTTCACTACTCAGTCCTTCCAACATTTGGATAAACATTCTTTCACGAGTAGATCGATTCAAAGAATCATTTCCACCTTTTACAAAATGAAATAGTTTACGATAATCTTGTATAAGTCTTGTATGTTCTGTACCAATAGGAGCGTCATTAACCTTATAAGGAACTTCTCCTTCGGGAATCATAGACTTTACACTAGTATCATAATTCCAAATTAAAATTGAAACGAGTGCGTCAGTACGAAAGTCTTTCAGAATTTTAATCTTTTGTGCTTTGGTTTTAGCATTAGATACTTTCTGTAGAACTTCAGATAAAAGCATTTGGTTTTTATCTAAATCAGCCATGTTTAAAAATCCTCCAAGTTATTCATGAGTGAAGTCAAATCGTTTGTGACAAAGTAGTCAATCGATAACTTTGTTTTATCATTACTATTTAACACTTTAAATTTATCTACTATTTCTCGGCGCAATTCTTCTGGTATACAATCAAGATCAATAAGAATTTTATTTCTATAGTAGTTATCTAGTTTTTCTTGAGTGTTACAAAAAACAGTTGGACTAGAATAAATCCACTTCTCTAGATTCTTCTTACTTATTGGTCGTTGCCTTTTATTGGTAACGAAAGTATCATCAGAAGAAAGGAAGTTAGGGATACCATCAGAACGATCACCTTTGATGATGTGTTCTGCAATGTATTCGATTGGATTGATATCTTTTACAAAATTCTTTTGTAATGGATTGTATTGACTTACAACAGGAAACTTTTTCAACTGTATAAAGTCTTTATCGCCAGAAAGAATTAAAATTTTCTCATCTGAGATATCAGAAGAGTATTTACATAAAGCACTAATGATGTCATCCGCTTCTGCACCACTTACTTCCATTACTATGTAAGGAAAATTGTTTCGGATTTCATCACGAATTTTGTTTAGAACTTCAAAGATTGCATTCCAATCATGATTGGATTTTTCTCTGTCTTTTTTTCTGTTTTGTTTATAGAAAGGAAAATAGTCCTTGCGCCAATAGTGTTTACTATCATAACAAAGGACCATATCTCCGTACTCTTCCCTAAATTTTCTGTTGTAAGATCTTAGGGAATTGAGTACCATATGTCGGACTAGTTTTTCATCTAGTTTGTCACCGACTTTAATTTGCATCATCAAATTGCTGATCATGCACTGATTCATATCAACAAGAATCATGATCTTAATTCATAGGGTCATCGTAATCTTCGTCGTCTTCTTCTGACAAGAAATTAAGTGTTAATAGTTCCTCTTGGTTGACAGTGCCATCTGGGTTTAACATTTCTGGATGTGTTATTGCCTTTGCATATGCAGCATTATCAATGAAGGCATCGATATAGTCTTTGGCAATCCAAGAAGTTAATGTTCCCATGAGAAATGCTCCGAGAACAACGAACACATAAACAGCTATCGTCATTGGTTTACTCCGTTATTGTTCAAATAATCTGAGAAAAATAATTGTCCCTCTATAGGTCTATATTTATTTAGAGACAAGTGAAGAAGACTGCGATTGATTTCACATCAATTATACTACGATATCGTCCACTTGTCAAATGGCTTTATTTTCTCTCAGGTAATTCAGGGTATCCTTAAATCCACCAACATGCGTTTGACCAAAATTTACCTGTGGAAAAGTTGCTTGATCTCCAAACTCCTGTTTGAATTGATTACGTGTGAAATCTGTATCTAATTTATATTCCAAATATCTAATTTCAAGACTATCCAATAACATTTTAGCACGATCACACCACTGACATTCATTCTTTGAATATAGAACTACGTCAGGTAAATTTGTTTTTGTCATAATTGTTTTCAACCAACAGGGTTTGCATAGTGAATTTTTATATTTAGTTTCAGATGGAACGTAACATCCAACTTGAGGACACTCATTTGCTGGTGTCATCTTACCACACCCAGAGCACTTTGTCTCCCACATCTTCATAATGTTCTCTCAAGTCTATTCGTTGCTTGGTCTGGGAAGTCTCTAGGACGACTATCAGTAGCATTATCAGTCTTAGGTGAACCTTCATTCGCCTTCATTGTATGCTGATAATTAGGTCTTGGATATCTAATACAGAATGGATCAGGCATCCAATAGGTAACTTGCCATTCTTGTTCAGGACATAACTCAAGATGTTTCTCTACACTATGAGAGAAAATACCAATTTGAATGTATCCATCGTGACTCAGACATCTACCATTACCAATGTCAACTAGGAATAGCATTTTACTGCTCATAACACTACTTGCTCTGGGTTGAGATTTTTTACAAATTGCACAGGATCCTTTTCTGATTTGTGTACCCAATGATACCGTATCATCTCAAAGATAGGATCCCATGTTTCCACACAAACATAATCTTTCATGTGTGTCTCGCAGCAAGTTCTTTAAGTTCCTTCGCTGTGAGTTTATCCAACCTCTCTGTGAAGTGGTCCAACAGTAATTGTTTGTATTCTTTCTTAGTCACGTTGCCTCCAATCATCAGGTTTGTCTTGCTGAAACCATTCTAACACATCATCAGCTGATGTAAACCCCTTCTTATGTTTGGATGGATCGGGGTCTCCTAAACCCATCCTATTCAGAAAATCGTCTGTACTACCTTCCTCAATCTGTTGTGAAGATTGTCTTCGTGCCTTTTGTAACCAGTCCCTAGCAAGTGTATGAGACTTAGCAAGTTTCTCTGCCCAGATCATGTCATCTAGTTTTACCTCGTCACCATCGGCGATCTTTTTACAGATACCTTCTAATCGAAGGCGATACTGAGTTGATAGCATATTATTAATCTGTTTTTACAAATTTGTCTTCCCTGATTATATATAAAAAAATAGGGATAGTTGTTAACTATCCCCGTTATGGTCATGATTATCAAGTCGTGATTCTAAGTTAGCAAGACTAACAAGTATCTTCATATTTTCTAATTCGATATCTACAAGTCTTTTTTCATACTTCTCTATAATTTTTTTTAATTTCTTTTTCATCAGTAATCCATGTCTCCACCATAGCGGATGCAGGTCTTTTTGTTTTCTGCTGATGATCTACACCACTGTCTCACGTAACTATCTGCATCCATATTCATTTTATAATGAGCATGGTTATGCAGTGCCCCTATCAGTGCTATCATCCCCAGCAGTGTCAGGGAGGTTAGCGTTCCTGGATTTGTTATGAATGTTATGAAGTATTTTTTCATAAAAAAAGGGGTCGTCATGACCCCTCTCTATCATATTACAACTTATCAGAAGCTGTACTTAAGACCCAACTTCGTTCCGTAACCGCGATCGATGTTGTCATCACCACTACCAACGAAGGAGACTTCACCATAAGCACCCAGTGCCTCGGTCAAACCGATACCAAGACCTGCCTTACCAGAAGGAACGGTATCACTCTCGCCACCATCAGGAGAGACGACGGTAGCACCACCTTGGACGTAGTATGAAGCGTTTTCACCAAGAGCACCTTCATAACCAACGTGAAGGTCAGTTGCGGTTCCATTGTAGCTGGATCCAGTGAATCCTGAGTTAGCTTCAACGTTGACGTAGGGACCAGCGAAAGCGGCACCAGCGGATGCGAACAGAGCAGCGGAGGCTGCGAATACAGATTTGATCATTTTAATTTCCTTTAAATATGTCTCGTGGAGTATCCCACGGATGAAAGAGAGATCGACGTTCTCTCGTTAAATATAACCTTCTGATATTTGGAGAAGGTTAAGTATTTATACTAACAGATTTTTTTAAATCTGTCAAGTAGTTGAACCAGCAATCATTTCGGAAGAAACTTTATTGATCAACTGGTCTTTTAGATTATAGGACAAACGGTGGTGTTCTGTCAAGACGTAGTAACCAATTAACTTTGAACCATCATCTAACCACCCATATGACAAGACTCGCTCATTAATATCATGATCATCAAGCAGTTTGTCGGTATGTAAGTAGTGGCCGTACGTCTGGTGCAAATTTTTCATAGACTTGAAAGAAAAAGAATTTGGTTAGAACCTTCTTATTTTATAACAGTTTCTACCTACCTTTGTGTGGATATTAAGATAATGTTACTTTTATTATCCTTGCGTCTCGTCTCCCGATTGTGTCATCATTGCAGCAGTAATAAATGTAGCTACCAGTATTCCAACAGTTGCGAGTAGTGCCATTTTTATTATGCAAAGAGTAGTTATTTATACTTATCCTTTGATTTATTGATGACAATTATCTTGGTTCCATCATGTGTGAACTGTAGTTCATCATCTGGGTCCCAGAGTAATTCCTCATACAGATCATCTAACTTCTGCATGTCTTCATACAGTTGGTTTGGATTAGGCATTTGTTTTACTATCTGATTCACATGAATGATGAGGTTTGTGTTCTCTATCCATAGGTTTAGAAGACTCAAAAGGATCTCGTGAGAGATTTTTGATAACAATGAATGCTTCTTTATTGTACTTGCGAGTACCAATAGGTGATTGCCATTTCTTGTTATAGACTTCACCAACATCGATACCAGAAACCTGAGTTCCTGCCATTTCAACTACGATATTATCACCTTCTTCCCACCCATATTTTTGGGCAAGAAAGGCAACCTGTTCGTTTATGGTAGGTGATTCCATAATACGTTCTTCTGGATCAAGTTTTCCAATCATTAGTAAAGACTCTCTTCTTGTTCAGCTTGAATTGTAACATCAGAAGTTGGGTATGCAACACAAGTGAGTACAAATCCCGCTTCGATTTGATCATCATCCAAGAATGATTGATCACTTTGATCTACTGTACCAGAAACAATCTTACCAGCACACGTAGAACAAGCACCAGCACGGCAGGAATAGGGGAGATCTAATCCTGCCTCATCACAGGCATCAAGAATGTACTGGTCATCTTCACATGTAATGGTTTTGGTTTCTTCAGAAGAGATTAAAGTAACATTGTAAGTCATAAAATTAATTTAACTGTGATGAATTTTACTCTCTATATAGACAAATGTCAAGAGGTGGGAGAGGCTTGATAGACAGGTGTCATCATACCACCACCTGGTCCATCATTATCATCATCAATTTCATCTTGGGATAAACTCCAAACGATAAATCCCAAGATCATTGTTGCTGATAAGATTAACATTTACCATACTCCTGGAATAATTTGACCTGTGACTGCATAACTACCCATTGCTGCGATGACTCCGAGCATTGCTGCCCAACCGTTGATGCGTTCTGCGTTTTCGTTCATGATTGTTCTCCTAGTGTAAGATAAAATTTGGTTTGATCTGATGGTGAGTTCTCGTAGATGGAACTATCACCATACTCTTTGTGGTCTTTGTATCCAACCATACGACCTTTCGTATTTTGGATGGCTCCCATCATAGCAATGATGAGGAAGATTGCAGGTGGTCCAATGATAAGAGCTCCACCAATCACATAATAAGTCAGTAGTTCAATCATCAGAATCCGAACGCTCCAAAGAAAAATACGCTACCACTGAAAGCATAAGAGACAACAGCAGCAACAAATCCAACCATAGCAGTCCTTCCATTTAGTTTCTCTGCACGTTCTGCATATGTTTCGTATCCATAGCGTTCTGCTTCTGTTGGATCAACATACATGCGAGGTTCTGTTGCCCACATGTTTGTACGTCCACCATCTTCAGTTGTTACAGTCATGTTACACTCCGTAATGAATCTTTACATATTATATAGGAAACCTGGAGTTTTGTCAAGACTGTCTTGACATTGAAATAAAAGCGGAATGTCGGAATCGAACCGACGACGAAAGGTTGGAAACCTTTAGTTTTGCCTCTAAACTAATCCCGCAATGGGGGTTGTCACACCCCAGAGCACATGCACGCCACCAATTCTTTACTGGAAATTGGAAACCAGGCGGCGATATCTTCACCCGCACCAGTACTGTTAACGTCCATCCGTGACGAAAGTTATCTAACTAACTGGAGTAAACTTAATATGACCATACTTAGAACCCCAAACAATATTTTTCTTGACAGGATCAATACCAACATCAATAATATTATAGTAACCTTCACCAATACGAATATCGCACTGTTGATATGCTTTGATATTACCTACTTCCACCCAACAATTCTTGCATGTATTATGCCCATACCATTCACCATCAGACTGCAGTTCAAAAACTAAATCGCATCCCTGACGATATACCATGTCTTTATCATACATCCTAGAATTAATTTTCTTATCACCATCATATGTAAATTTAGTGACATACTCTTTATAAGGTTGATCTTCATCAAACTTGTATGATTGAGTACATCTAAAGGTGTCTGTATCAATCTTTTCGTTTTTAATTACAATCCAAGCCCATTGAGTTCCAGACATAGCCTGGTCTTTATTCTCAAAAGTACCAGTAAAAAGTTCTTCAAATGTCATTTTAAGAAGCGTCGTTGTGAGTTTTGTACATCGATAGATCTGTATTCAGATCATTAATAGCTTCTCCATACTCATCAGCAGGAACCATTGCTACTAGTCTACCATCTTCTTGTTCAATAAAAAATGTTTCACCAGATTCACATCGATCCATATAATGATCGAAGTTTTTTTCCATCTCTGCGATTTTAATAGTTTCAGGCATTTATTTAAATTCAGTATTACGTCTGGTATTTAAATGGGATAGTACTTCACTTCTCCATTCCATGAGTTCATCAAAACATTCTTGATTATGAGCACATGCTCTAAGTTTGCTATCTGGTTTCAATACACTTTCGTAGAAAAGATTGAAAGCATCACGCCGTTTTTGTTCCCGTGGGTTCATTAAAGTAGTCCTCTAAATGATTAAGTTGGATCCAATCTTCAGCATGATCATAACAATCAAACCATACGATTCTATTTTCGTAACAAATATACCAGCGATTTGTTAGACTATCAAAAGAAATCATAATAACATTTTATATAGACCGAAATTAATTCGGTAACTCCTCCACCTGGACTCGAACCAGGGACAGGGTGATTAACAGTCACCTGCTCTACCAACTGAGCTATAGAGGATTGAGAGCCTCTGACAAGATTTGAACTTGCGACCTGAGCTTTACAAAAGCCCTGCTCTACCACTGAGCTACGGAGGCAACGACTCAGGTTGGGGTCGAACCAACGACCGACTGCTTAGAAGGCAGTTGCTCTGTCCACTGAGCTACTGAGTCTTGTTTTGTTCTCTCTTGAGTTTGAAGTACATACTATAGTATGTTTTCTTCATTTTGTCAATAGTTTCCATGTCATCTTTGAATCCCATATACTTAAGAAGTTGGGATGATCCCTCAAGTTCACTGATTAATCTTAATATGTTAGCAGGGTGTCTTTCAAGACCACCGAAATCATATTTGGATAGAGAAGTCATGTGTAGTATGCTTGATAGTATTTTACAATACCATCAGATCTCATATTTCCTTGCGAAACCCAGTCGTGACAACACTCTGTGATTGACTCCATATTATATATGGGCGTTCCATCAATGTCAATTTGAGATCCAAATTGTGCAAGAAGAATTTTATAAACGTCTTGACGTAATTTTAATTTTTCTTCTGAGTAACGCCAGTCATTGATTTGTGACATTTTTAATTAATAAGAGTTAGGTGATTGGAAGTTCTCAGACCCACCAGGCGGGTTCATCTGGATAGTTGTAGGACTATTTTGAGTGGCAACCTCATACATCATCTGATGAATGTTCTCTGGTTCCTTTGCCTGTACAGACCAAGATCCACCAACACCCCCATCCATATTTACAATGATGTCATCAAATTCTTCGATTAGTTTTTTTTGTTCCATTTGTGTTTCTGTCAAAATTGGTTCACTAAACCATTCATCATAAGATAAAAAAATTGGTGCTGGATAAGTCATGTTTGCCAGTGATAGTGATAGAAGTTTCCTTTACGATCACACATAGGATCTTCTGCAACTACACGATAAGGCAACATACGTTGTCCTTTGAAACTGGTTCTGTCACCAATAATCGAGTATGCTTCCAGAAGTTTTTCTGTGTTCTTTAACCTAGCAACTACACTAGGTTTAGCAGCTGGACGACGGTAGATAAAACCTTCGTATTGTCCAGGAGCATAAACTACGTCAGCAACAGTATTAGGGAATGCAGGAGAGTTGACCCTGTTAAGAATAGAAACTGCAACGCAGTATTCATCTTTAGTTCCAGTTGCTGCCTCAACTTGCACTGTTCGTGCAAGATGATCATAGTCAATGGCACTGAGTGCTAAGATAGTTTCAAGAATCATAGTTATAAAATGTATAGATGGGTGAAGAGGGACTTGAACCCCCGGCCGCCTCCGTGTAAAGGAGATGCTCTACCACTGAGCTATTCACCCTCACGACCTTTCAATTATAACAGGTCTGTTAAGCGGTGTCAAGTGTCCGTGGATAATAAATCTACAGTCATAGATTCATGTCGAATCTGGTTGTATTTATTACACAGATCTTCACTTGATTTATGTTCCCAGTTTCGGTAAGTTTCTCTTAATGTTTTATTGTATTCTGTTAGATCTTGGATCGCGATCATTTCATTTGCTACAATGACCTTAATTAGATCCTTCCTTGATAGTCGTGTCATCTTTGAGTTCTAGTAATCCAACAAAAAATTCTGCGTCAACTACAACTAATGGTTTCTTTCTATTTTTTTTCATAACCACTATGGGTTCATAGTTTTTAGAATTTTCTTTGGCTTGTTCGTATGCTTCCCAAACGTTAAGTTTCTCGACGTTTTTACATTCTATAGAAAACGGAAACTTTTGTCTAGCAGCTCTTGCCATAATTAAATCTTCACCACCAGCTCCCATTGATCGGGATTCTATATCTTCTGGGTGAATGTCAAGTTTTTCGATAAGAATATTTCTGAACCACTTTTGCAAATTCCTACCTTTGGCTTTTGCAGATTGAGGTTTCATAAGTATCATAATAACGTATACTATTTATGATACTTCATCCCATGGGTCAGAAACTTCAATTTTAAGGCTTGCATTCTCCATGCCTGACTCAGGTTCATCGGACCTTTTATCAACAAACGGAGATCTGATTGAGAGAGTGGGAAGACCTTCGACTCCAGAAGGTCCTTCCTCCACTCTGATGGTGATGGAGTGTTCATTATCCCATAGTTCGTGTAATTCTTCTACCTGGCTATCAACCCCAGACATAGTTTGTTTTAATTTACCTTCCCAATACCACAATTCCACATAGGAAAATAGGTGCATAAGGATAGTATTAAAAGGTGGTTTCCTTTTAGAGATCCACCTTTTAATTTTTTGAATTGTAGTTTCTTTTTCTTTGTCAAAAATGACTTCAAATTGAAACTGTGGTTCTTCTTCCATTAGATTGTCGTATGCTTCTGCTGCTTCATAATAAGCACGTTTACATTCTTCGACATCCCATTCAAACTCAAAGTTGGAACCCTGCGAAGGTATCTTTTTTAACATCCTGTTTGATACCCCCAACGATGTAGGATTCGATCTCAGTCTCCTGTGGGGCATTTTGTTGTCCCTTACTATTTAACCAGTACTGAGTCCAAGGCAGAGGGTTATTATTAGCAGGAACATCAAAGATAGGTTTCAGACCAACTGCTTTCATACGACGATTAGCAATCCATTCAACATACTGACTCAGAAGTTTGGCGTTTAAACCAATCATAGAACCATCCTTGAATAGATATTCAGCCCAACTCTTTTCTTCTTCTACTGCATTCTTAAACATCTCAATAACATTCTCTTGTTCCTCAACCATAATATCCTGCATAACAGGATCATCACCATTGTCCCAGTTCTTAAGAATGTTCTGAGTCAATACAAGATGTTGTGATTCATCACGAGCAATCAATGAAATAATTTTTGCTGAACCTTCCATAAGTTTCAGTTCACCGAATGCAAACGTACATGCGAAACTAACATAGAAACGAATACCCTCAAGGATATTCACATTTACCATAGCACGATAAAGTTTACGTTTAAGATCTTTAATTTCCCATTGAGCAGATGGAGAATCTTTCCAATCTCCCCTCCACATATTACCAGTATCAAATAAATGAGCGGCATTAATTAATTCATCATATGCTGATGTAACACTCTTAGCCCTATCTAGGATTCTATCATCATCCAGAATGGTGTCAAAGACCTCTGAAGGGTTTGAATAGACATTCTTCATGATATATGTGTAAGAGCGACTATGGATCATCTCCATGGTCTCCCAGATGGTCATAGCAGCTTCTAATTCTGGTAAGCTACAATAAGGGACAAAAGCCATCCCAGGACCGCGCCCTTGTACAGAATCCAGCATGACCTGGTACTTAAGATTGCTGGTGAAGATATGCTTCTGTTCTGGTGTGAGAGTCTGATAATCAGATCTATCTTTCTGGAGAGAGACTTCTTCTGGTCTCCAAAAATAACCCAGTTGTTGTTGTGTAAGTTTGTCAAAGATAGGGTACTTATACGAATCATATCTCTGAACTCCTAGTGGTTGACCAAAGAACATTGGTTGTTTCTTTGTGTCTACTTTGTTGCTATTAAAGACAGTCATGCCTTCGATGGTTTTGTTTACTGATGTTCTTTTTAAATCCATAAGTCCTCAAATTTTGCAAGATTCACAATCGTCTTCGTCTAATGATTCCAACTCAGCAAGAATAGATTCTAACTGGTCTTTCTTTTTTGTCAAATCTTCATCAGCATCCGTTTTTGCATCGTAGGTATTTTGGTAGTAACTAGTTTTCCAACCAAACTTATAAGTGGTTAGAAAATCTTGAGCCATGATAGAGACTGGGACTTCATTGTCTTCATAATTTTCTGGATTATAACTCCAGTTACCACTAATGGCTTGATCAAAGAATTTTTGCATTACTGCAACAACTTTAATATAACCTTCATTACTAGACATGTCCCATAGTAAAGTATAGTTATTCTTCAGTGTACCGTATTGAGGAACAATCTGTTTAAGAGGCCCTTTCTTGGATTTCTTAACGGACAAGTAATCTCTTGGAGGTTCGATTCCATTGGTTTCATTTGACACAACGGAACTGCTTTCCGATGGCATTTGTGCAGACAGTGTTGAGTGTCTGATGCCATATTCCAAGATAGATGCCCTAAGACTACTCCAATCATAATTCAATTTGTTGGGTACAATATCATCAACGTCACTCTTATATGTATCTATCGGAAGAATTCCATCAGAGTATTTTGTACGAGAATATCCTTCACATGGTCCTTTCTCCATCGCAACTTCATTAGAAGATTTGAGAAGATAATATTGGAATGCTTCAGTCAAATCATGAACTGATTGATAAGCTCCTTGATCGTTGTAATAGAAACCTTGTCGTGCAAGGTAATGTGCAAGACCAATATAACCAATACCCAATGAACGACGATACTTAGTCGAACGTTCTGCAGCAGCTACAGGATACTGTTGGTAATCAATCAGTTCTTCTAGACCACGAACAGCAAGATCACATAATTCCTCAAGTTCATCAAGAGATTTCAACTTACCTACATTAACAGCAGACAAGATACAGAGAGCAATTTCACCAGAAGTATCATCAATATGATTAATGGGATCAGTAGGTAGTGTGATCTCTTGACACAGGTTAGACATGTTCACCTTATCCTTGAAGGATGAATGTGAATTACAATGGTCAATGTTCATCAAATAGATTCTACCAGTCTCTGCCCTCTCTTTAAGGATGTTTAGAATTAACTCTTGTGCCCCGATAGTCTTCCTCGGAACAGCGTCATTGAGTTCATGCATCCGATATAGAGTGTCAAAGTCATCAGTACCAAAAGCATCATAGAGACCTGGTACGTCATGCGGTGAGAAGAGGCTAATCTCTCCATTCTGGATGAAACGTTCGTAGAAAAGTTTTGAAATTTGGATGGAGTAGTCAAGTTTCCTCACTCGATTATCTTCTGTTCCTTTATTGTTCTTAAGAACAATAATGTCTTCTATTTCTTGGTGCCAGATTGGGAAGTGTACAGTTGCGCTTCCACCCCTAATGCCATTCTGTGTACAACATCTGACAGTTGATTCAAACTTTTTAAGGAATGGGATAACACCTGTATGTTGAACTTCTCCCCCTCTGATTTTAGCGTTGATGCCACGGATTCGGCCTGAGTTGATACCGATTCCTGCACGTTGAGCAACATACTGGCCAATCGCCATGTCACTAGAAAAGATACTATCGAGGGTGTCATCGACATCAACAAGAACACAGCTAGCAAATTGTCGAAGTGGAGTTCGCACCCCTGCCATGACAGGTGTGGGAATGTTGATTCGGTGTTTGCTGATTGCGTTGTAGTATCTTCGGACATAATCGAGTCTTCTTACTTCAGGATAATTCTGGAACAAAGTTGCAGCAATCATGATATACATGTATTGGGGCGTCTCATAGACCTTCCCATTGCTACGATCCTGGACTAAGTATTTATCGCTTACTTGTCTCAGGCCAGCATAGGTAAACAGAAAATCTCGACCATGATCAATCATATCATCGATTTCATCCCACTCTTCAGCAGTATACTTATTAATAATTGAATTGTCATAAACCCCAAACTTAACACACTTTTCAATATGTCTTGATAGATGTGTATGACTGATAGCCCATGATGCACCAAATACAGATTTACGCATACTAAACAATAAAAGTCTAGCAGCAACATATTGATAGTTTGGATTATCTAATGTAATCAGATCACTAGCAGAACGAATAAGAATCTGTTGAATTTGTTCTGTATTAATACCATCAAAAAATTGGATTCCTGATTGCATTTCTACTTGGGATGCAGAAACACCTGCAAGTCCTTCACATGCAAACTCCACCATGGTATGCATCTTGTCGAGATTTAAGGGCTCGAATTCACCCGTTCTTTTCTGTACTTTGATCCCGTTGCTCATACTCGTTTCCATTCAGTCAGTTTAATAGTTGCTTCTAAACCACTATAGGTATTTGATTCTACCATAGACTGAACATCGTGCCCAGACAATACCATATCATTAAGATCCTTCTCAGGGATATGATTTGGCCAAATGACTACTTGCTCTCCTCTATCA
>Ga0181398_1000131_pt1 | contig 21472 bp, 22 predicted proteins | sample 21SPOviralmetaG_FD_130127 | JGI IMG/M metagenome (GOLD analysis project Ga0181398, IMG submission 130127) | Marine viral communities from the oligotrophic San Pedro Time Series (SPOT) site, San Pedro Channel, CA, USA - 21 SPOT_SRF_2011-04-29 | ecosystem: Environmental > Aquatic > Marine > Strait...
CCAGTACCTGTTATTTTTCCAGAAATAGGAACTTGGGCACCCTGTGCACCTGAACCATCTCCTGCTACAAGTATAGTCATAACATAGTCACCCTCTGCAAAGGATGCGAATACTTCGTTTGTTCCTGCGGAGAACGATACTGCCCCAGAAGAGTTAGATGTTCCTACGAACTGTCTTCTTATAGTGTATTGTGTGTCACTAGCACCACTGTTATCTGCAGTCAATAAAGTCTTAGTTGTATCTTTTGGTAAATCGAATAGAGTTGTGTTTTCATCCGATCTATAAATAATTGGTTGTTTAACTGCTGCGAGGGTAGTAGATAAATCTCCTGCTACTGTATAATCTAAACGAACTTGCTCAAGTATTAAGTCAGCAGTGAAATCTTGTCCAGAATCTGCGTCATCCATGAACAATTGTTTTCCTTCACTAAATTTAAAACTATTAATACTTGAAATAGTTAAGTCTGCATTACTGCTATTCTCAACAATTAAATCTGTTTCACCAGAGTCATGAACTGTAATCTTTTCAGATGCTTGGAATGTACCAGTTACATTTGTTAAGAAAACTGCTGTACCAGTTGTTAGTGAACCATAAACAAAACCAGTAGCACCAGATGTGACACCAGTTACTTTTTGTCCACCAGTTGCTTCGTTTGCTACTATGGTTGGACTTGGTGTTCCATTCATTGTAAGTTTTGTAAACATACGAGTATCAAACAAGTATGCTCTGTATATTGCTGCCACATTACCAGATGTGCCACTTAAATATTGTATTGCTCTAATTCTAGTTGTACCTATTTGACTTCCTGCTGCAGCACCTCTAGAAGAAGTAGCAGTGTTAAAAATCTTGACTTCTTTGAATGGTGTTGCCTCACCACTTACATCGCTAATGTCTGGAGTACCATACAAGTTATCAATTTTTACAAAGTTACCAAAATCTAAATTAGTTATTCCGCCACTTACAGTATTAAAATCTCTTGATTTAGTTATATCTTTAAATGTAGTAGCAATCTTTTCTACTTCGTAACCACGAATGTATGCTTTACCTGTAGAACAAGCAACAGATAATAAAGTTTCCCCAGCAGTATTACCATCATCAGTTGTATTACCAGAACTATACACACCAGAAAAATCTCTACCACCTACAGAATTATCAATAGATTCTTTTACTTCAAATGTAAATGGTCTTACAGTGTAATCACCTGACTCATCAAAAGTTCTTCTTGCGAGTGTGTCACCTAATACTGAATAATCTGTATTTCTTGCTTCAGATTGAACGATACCATTTTTAAGGTTCATTAATTCTATAAACGAACCATCATCAGCAGATTCTTCATCTAACTTAGAAAGTGTTAATGTGAATTTTAATCTATGTGCACCTTTGGCAGCATAGTTACTAGTACCTCTAGCATTATCGGTAAGTGAAGAATCTTCTTCAGGTGTAATTAAATCTTCAGATACAACTAAACCTATACGAGCAGATTCTGTTATTGAGTTTGTACTTAATACTAATGTTTGTTCTGCGACTCTTACAAAAGATCCACGAACAAAATATATACCTTCATTAATTTCTACTGCCGAACCAGTATTAGAAGCAGAGGTAGTAGAAGTTGTTGCTGAAACTGCTCCTATCGCATAACCAGTTGTATGTGTTATAGCAACATCAGCAGTAATGTTTTCATCATTACCAAAAACAGCAGTTGAGTTATCTGACCCTGTTTGGTAATAGTTTACAAATAAGATTGGTGCAGTTGTTGATGTAGCATCTTGATATCCTACAACATATGCTTTAACACCAGTTGTAACACCAGTAATAGATACAGGATCGGTAGTATTTAAGAACTGACTTGCGTCTATATCTTCACCACCAAATGTGCTTTGTAAAGAAACACTATCGTAAGAATCAGTATACGATATCTGTCCAGGAATTACTACACTTCCTTCTTTAAATACATGACTACCATGTCGTTCTACTTGATTTTGTAAAATAGATTGTAGAGTTGTTAACTCTCTTGCTTGTACCGCAAATCCAGGTCTGAACATAACTCTATGAAAATTATCATTTTCATTAAAGTCGTCAAAATAAGGTGCGACATTTAAATCAGTATTTTGTGCCATATTTAAAACTCAATTATTAATTTAATATCTTCAGTTTGGTCTGTATCTCTTTGTATCGGTTTACGATTTTCTAGATACAATATCAAACCACTATCTGGTTCTAATTCAGGATTAGCATAACCAGATGATAATGACAACGCAGTGCCATTTGCTAATGTAACTGACTCAGTTGTGCTTGAGGGTGAACCAGTAGCACCAGAAGTTGCACCAGTAACTGTGGTTGTTCCAGTAAATAGACTATGGTCGCCTGTTGTACTATTAGTACCAAAGTCACCAAATCTTTCTTGTTGATAATATAAAAGTTTTAATGTAGAATCCCATTCAACCACTTTACCAATAGCACCTGAAGTTGCTTGAGAAATCTTTTCATCTACTTCGAAGTTACCACTATTAGATGACATCTTAACAACATATGTTTGTCTTATTGTAGTAGCACTAGCAATAGTTGATGTACCAAAGTTTGTTGGGTCAACAACTAAACCAACTTGTCTAAAGTCATTTGCTGCTGTAATATCGTCGCCCTCATCACCAGTTAAAGATGTTGATGTCATTACAAAGTGACCACCCAATTCTTCACAAGGGAAGAACCCATGACCATTTTTTGGACTGATGACAACATTTACTGCTCCACCTGAACCACTCATATTAGATGCACTTGTTAAACCTGCATCACTAAATGTAAATCCTGTTCCCAAGTTTACTGTACCAAAAGTATAGTTAGCACCTTTAGCATGAACTGTTGTATCAGTTCCAGCAGTTAAACCAAATGATTGTATTTGGTTACTACTTACTGTAATTCTTATGATAGCACCTGATGCAGTTCCAGCACTAGTGCCGTCACCATAAACTGCAGCATAATATGTGCCATTAGTATAACCTGAACCACCAGTAATTGTTAATGATTCTATCGCACCATCGACAGCAGCAGCAGAAACAGTAGAGTCAGTTACGACAGGAACAAACTCTGATGTTACATACTTTGCTACATTAGATGCTGATATTGTATACATGTATTTAAGAACATACCCACCCAAAGCAAAAGGAGCACTAGAGGTAGAACTTGGTTCCGCACCTGAATAGGCAGTTCCTCCATTATTATCCAGAACTTTGTATACTTTATAATCAGATGTTACAAAGTAAAAAGATGAGTTATATAAATTAGAAGCACCACTTGTTGTTGCATTAGAAGAACTTATATTGTGCTCATACATATCATAAGTTGTTCCATTTACCCAGTTCCTTCTAGGAATAGTAAATGCTATATCTGAAGATGTTATCTTCTTTGCACCCAACATAGAATCCCATGCATAATACTCTGTATCTGCTGGGGAATCACTTGGTATTGGTGGGGATCCATCACTTCCTGATGTTGTACCAGAGGTAAATGGTGCTGACTTTCCGACAAACAAATAATAAGCATTTCCTGCTGTTTCTGAGAAAGATTCCTCAAACTGCTTAGAATTATGTTGTCTAAATTTTTCGGTTATAATTGCTGACATGTGTCGTTTCCTGTCTGTTACTTACTTATGTTTATATTTATAAAAGTTTTTTCACGACTTTTAAATTGTTATACCAGTTGCTCCCTCTAAATCCAAGTTTTCACCTGCATTAGCAGAAGAACCATTCGTTCCATTTAATACTAAATTACCACCTGTTGTATCAGTTCCATCTTCTAGTGCTACATCACCAGTTGCTCTAACATCAATAATTGCTTCGTGTACCACTGGTAGAGATCCCAGACCCATCTTATTAGGTGTAGTTTCTGGACTTAATGTGTAGTTCTCAAATGGAACATGACCAGAATTAGTTATTAAGTTTGTGCTTTCTAAAGTTAATACTGTGGTTGTAGTTTCAAATGTTTCTAAGTTCACTCTAAATTTTTGTGCGTCAGAGTAAGTAGCAACAATATCACCATCGAGTAATATGAATCCACTACTATCTTCCAATATAATATCATCAAAGTCATTTGCGGAGAAGTAATCCTCTAATACAATATTATCCACTCCTTCTTGAAGCATTTTATCAAAGACAGAAGTACTGTCAAACTCTTCTGCTTCTACTTGACCATTACTATCTAAATCAAAATATCCTCTCTTGGTTGTTTCTTGTAATACTTTATAACCAGCAGATGTGGCATCACTATCAATACCATCTAATAATATTTGACCATTAGATTCTAATAGTATCTCATCTATTTCTATCGCATCTGGAAAATAGGTAGACTCAATTGTTTCTAATCTTATATGGTCTGGTTCAAATACATCACTTAATCTTATCTCACCAACTTGTTCAAATGTCAAACCAGCATCTTCATAATCTTCTTCTAAATGAATTTTCTCACCAATATCTGCGATATCATCTCCTGGTGGAATAAACCATCTATCACCCTCTTGTCTAATTCTACCACTATCTTCTAATAAAACAAATCCAGATTCGTCTTCAAGTATTGTAAATAATACTGGTTGTGGTATAACTTCTACACCATCTAATACAACATAACCTCCATTAAAACTTCCTGGAGTATCATTCTCTAATTGTATTCCTGCGTTCTCAGTAAATGGATAAAACGCAAGATCTAATAATAAGTTATCTCTTCGAAGTGATGGTAATGATGTTTCTCGTTTAACATTAATAGTTTGTAATGCATAACCCTCAGCATCTCCACCTGGAGCAATAGATTCTTCTGACATTAATCTACCACCAGAGTTTCTATCTTCGAAAATTATACTATGTCCACTTTCAAGAACTAGTGTATCATTGATTTGTCCATCAAGTTTCTTGGCAGCAATACGCATCTGTAGAGTTTCATCAAACAGTGCTTCAAATGATGATGCAAGTATTGGTGAGAACTTTTCTCGATATTCTGGAGCAAAGGAACCTGCGTTTCTTAATCCGACAGATATAGTTGATGCGATAGAAACTTTACCAAATGGTTGGAATCCAGCAGGATGTATTGCTCTCTTTAATTCATTAATATAAGTTGAGAATGATTGACCAACCTTAACTTCATAAGAATAATCTTGATAGTAATAAGAATCTTGAATACGAATTAAGTCTTCATCTATAATACTAAATGCATCAATGTAAGAACCTGCAGATTGCATCCAAGTATCTATGGTAGATGTACCAGTACCTATATCAGCATTGATGATAGTACCACTCGCTCCACTAGAGTCAGTGATTACAACATCTCTATCTGAGAAATCTATCGGTTGTTCTAAAATTATATTATAGTTTTCATCTCTACTTCCAGTGGCAGTAGCATCAGCAACAATATAATATTGTGCCTCATCCTCTTCAAATAAAATCTGTTCATTGTCTTCAAGAACTAAAGTATTACCAAATGTTTCATGTGAAACTCTACCACCTGTATGTTCTGTTAATAAGAAACTGCTATTACTTAATTCTTGATATGCGTTTATGACTAACTTGTCACCCTCATCTTGTACTGGTGCACCCTCTATACTTTCTTCTAATAAAAACTCTGGTCCATTTACATCACCTAATACAGTGCCGATTGCTTGACCACTTTCTTGTCTTAGTGTATCAGTTGCATTATCAGATCTAGGTGTTCCTTCTTCAAGTAAAATAACAGACTCATAACTAGTTGTACCATCTAATAAAATACTATCGTCTGCATCATTAATAGTATCTGGTAATTTTGGAGTTAATACTGTGTTACCAAAACCAGATAAGTTAGCATTGTAATAATATAAAGTTGGTGAACTCGCAGCAACAACAAGTTTTAAAAATGCTCCAGCAGTGCCTTGTCTTATTGAAGTTGCACTTTTAGTAATACCAGTGGTATATTCTGTACCACTAGCATTAGTTCCATCAGGAGTTGTTGATAATTGAAACTTTCTGTTTAATGACTCACTTAAATTATAAAGTGAACTATCTGATAAATCAAAGAAGTATGTGCTTCCCTCTAATAATTCTAAAGTTGGTGCTTCAATGCCATCAATGAAAAACTTTATAACATTCTCATCAGCAGATGAACTACCAGCAGTAATCTTATATCTTCTGAATACATTTGATGGTGAAGTTGTTCCTGTACCATTAAGTGTAACAAACCCACCACCATCGAACTGTTGTATGTCCTCTAGTATAACACCAGCAGGTGTTAGTGTTTCGTTCTCAAGTTCTATACCTTGATTATTAGAACCATCAGACTCAGAAATAATTTCCTCTACATCTCTAAAGGTTGTCTCAAGAACCTGCGTATCAGCATTGTAGGACTTCACAGTACCACTGTGAGTTGTTAAAGTATTAGTTGCAGCAAATGTACCACTAACATTTTTTAGTACAAAGTGTGCTCTAAAATCTAATTCTGGTGGATTATCAGAAGTATGACTAAATCCTGGATTAATAATTTTAAGTCCAGTGGCACGACCAATGTCAGTTGTTAGTGTTAATAATTTTGCTCCTGTACCACTTGTGCTTGTTATAGTAAGAACTGGAAGTTTAGTGTATCCTTCGCCACCATTGTTTACAAATACTTTACGAATGTTTCCTTCTTCAGTAGCAACAGATAAATTAGCAAATGTTCCACTTTCTAATACAATTAAATCATCATTCGTAGTATATGTGTCTTGAGTTTCTTGTAATGTATCTGTTAATAATTGATGTCCTGCATCGGCAGTACCATTTGTACTATCAAGCAGTATGTAATTTGATTCATTACCTCTTACAAATATTTTAACACCATCTGCTGGTGCGTTAGTAAATGTTAGAGTTGTTCCAGATGCAGTCCAAACTGTTTCATTAAGTAAGTTCGTTGTTGCTAAATTTACATCATCTATCTGTAATGTAATTGTATCAGTGTTAGCATTTAGATTTGATAATGTAAATACTTTTGTTTCACCATCACCTCTAAAGAAATCTGATAAATCATTGCCTTCTTCTAGAGCAATCTGAAATGGTTGTAACGATGATGAAGTCCCATCTTCTAAAACAATATTATTTGCATTATCTTCTGATAATATACCACCACCAACTACACTAACAAATGCATCAGCAGTTGATACATCTTGGTCATCTGAATTAGCAGTAAACACTATATCATCACCAACCTCATATCCTGTACCAACAGTATTAACAAACACTTCACTTACTGAACCACCTGCTACAGATTCTACTTGAACTTTTTCTAATCCACTTCCTAATCCCTCAACATCAATATCTTCACTGACTGAGTGTAAGATACCATCGTTAACAACTGTTGCTTTATTGACTACTGATGAAACTGTATAAGTTACATCAGTATTTCTTGTTGCTGATGTACAAGTTATAATTTCCCCATCATTAAATGTGCCAACTATATCATCAATAATAAACTCAGTAACTGTAAAAGATCCTTCAACAAATGTACCAACACTTACCACTGTAGCAGTCGCACCAGAAACTTTACCTGTTATTAATTGTGACAGTGCTTCTTCACCACTAACACCACTGGATGTTGTACATCTTAATACAGCATTAGAACTCCAGTTACCATTAGAAACTTTAAGCATAAATTGGTTAGGATAGACTATCTCAGCATTCTCTCCTAACAACAATCTAAGAAATAACTTATGTCCTTCTGATGTACCTTTAGCAGTATAAAGGTCTCGAATGTTTTTAATTAAATCTCTTTTAGAAACACCACTTGCTAAAGAATCTGGTATATCGTTCATAAATGATTCTTTCATTTGAGTTAAGAAATCAAATATGTTATTATCTACATCTGCGTAATCTAATAATTGTTGAATGTTTTGAACAGGGTTAGCACGATACTCTGTTACTGTTGCAGTAGAACCAGAGGTTGCACCTGTAATAGTTTCACCAGTAATAAACTTTTGTTGAGATGTTATAAACATCTGTTCATTTCTAGAGTCTTCTACAAGAACAGTAGCAGTAGCACCAGATGTGCTACCAGTAACTATTTCATTATTTTCAAAATGACCAGTAGAACCATTGTCGCCTCTTTCTGTAACTATCCTATCTTCAATATGGTCAGGGTGTTCATCGGTATAACCCTCAAGCACAACATACTCAGTATCATTTGTTTCTGTTATAATATACTGAATATCAGAATCGTATTTAATTCTTCCTGCTTCTAAGAACTGATAATAGTGTTTTAAAAATGTGACAAAGAATGGATGGTCAGACTGAATGAAGTCAGGCACTTGCCCTTCAATCAAAGGTGATAATTTTGTTACCAGTTTTGACTTGCTCTCTATATCACTCATTTTTTAATATGATGTTGTTGGTGTTGTAGTCGAAGTTGTATTTACTGAAGTTGTAGATGTAACACCTGTAGAAGTTACACTGTAACCTACACCAGTTGTTGCCTCAGCATCAACTCTACTGTTAACAACTGTGTTACCTGCATCAATCTCTAATATTTGGTTTCTAACTGGAACTATATCATAAGAATCTGGTATAGCAACAATTCTAATATCTAAAGATGTAGAACCATCAACTAATCCAACACCTGTAATATTAACTGCACCAACTGATATAATTCCATTATCATAATCAATAGTTCCTGCATTTGAGTTTAAATAAACTCTTGTGCCTTCAGAACCTACTAAAGAATATATTCTTAAGTTACCATTACCATCATCATCAAAGAAATATTCTGTTGCTCCATTGTCTACAAAAAATCCTGTAGAAGCAATCACGCCACCACTCATTGCTAGGTGACCAGCATGTGGATTGTAAATTTTATTACTGTAATTAATTGTATATGACGCATTCTCAGAAGGCGATACAGGTCTAATAAGTTTTGCCATGCTCACAACTGTAGTGTTGCTTAAAATAGAACTGTCAGTATTATCTATCAAACCAGTCATTCTAGAATGTCTGAATGAACTGTTAAATTGTTTTAGTGATGAATTATTATAATTGGTAATAGTAGACCTAACCAATGTTTCGAGTTCTTCTTTAGATTTAGTTGTTGCTGTTGAGTCAAAATTAAAAGTAGTATTTAAAATTAAAGTTGTAGTATCAGGGTCAACTATTACTGGTGTGATAGAAGCAACTTTAAATGGTGAAAGAGCAGAAACTAAGTTGCTCTTTTGTGTTGATGTTAAATCTTGTCCTGTTGTAGTTTTGATAGAAATGAAAACTTTACCATATTCTGGATTTGCTGATACACCTGTGCTAGTATCAAAACTTCCATCTTCGCCACCCCAAACAGATACTGCTTGAGTGTTAGCAAATAATTTTTTAACATAAACTTTATAATCGTTAGGAGTTACACATCTTCCTTGAGACGCATAATCTAATGGTGCGTTTAATTTAATCGACCTGATTGACTCAGGTTCAGCACCACCACTAGAGGATGCTGTTGTAGTAACAGTAACATTAGTGACACCATCTATACTAGCAGGTGGACTAAATGTGTTAGAACCATTTGAGATTGATTTATTAGTTACAATATATTGTAGTATAACTATGTTGCCATCAGACAATGCTTTACTTACTAAACCATCACCAAAGTAAATTTCAAACAAACCACTATCAGTTTCTTGTAAAAAATAAACATCACTAGTGCTAGCAAGTTGAGTTATGTCTGTTGCTTTAGTGAAAGTTGTTGTAGTTGTATCAGTTGAAGATGTTTGGACTTTAACAGTTAAAGTAGAAGCATCTGCTCTAACATCTTGTAATACAAATCTTTGGTCTACATCACTGTTATCTACAGTGTATCTTTCTGTAATATATGTTCCTTCATATAGTTTAACACTAGGGAATATAATTTCTCCACCAACATTAGAACCACTTATATCTGAGATATTTACATACTGATAAGATGACCCATCTAGACTTGTAGAAAATACTGTTCCTGCAGATAATGTCTTTGTAGTTTCAGGTGTAATTAATTTAACATCAACTGTAGCAACAGGTGCTCTTGCTGAAGTTACTTCGTATCCTAAACTCTTAGCATGAGATACTACACTTGAACGAAGTGATGCACTATCTAAGTACATTTCATTTGCTAACATATTAGCATTCATTGCAAGATAGTGAGTATTGTATGCGAGAGTATCTAACAGGATATTCATACCTGCTCCCTCAAAGTCATAGTCTTTAAATTGTTGTTGTGACTTTAAGAATGTTTTTAAATTAGTCTTTACATTATCAAAGTCTAATTCTGTTACTCTTAATCTCTTATCGTTTACTGTTGCCATTATCGTAATCTCTCTAATATGACATCTAGTTCTACTAATTCTGTTGGAGCATTTACCACATAGAATTCAATAGTAACATCATATTCATTTCTGTCTAGGTTTGGGTTAGCACGAACACCAACAAGTCTTGCTCTTGGTTCGTAGTTCTCTATAACATCTTGTATTTTTCTTGCTAGTATTTGTGCTGTAACAGGTGTCATTAATTCAAATAACATGTCACGCACACCAGAACCAATCTCTGGATGAAAAGGTTTCTCATAGTGGTTAAGTAAAACTAAATTTCTAATAGATCTCTTAACTGCTTGAACATCAGTAATTATATTGATGTCAGTATTGCCACCATTTTTACGAAAGAATAAATCTAAGTCACTATATTTTTGTGAGTTTCTTTCACTGTCATTTACAGTTTGTGCATCGTAATATGATTTTGATGTGTTCGCCATTAGCAAGTCCTTTGTAATATAACATATTTATAACGAATCTAGTAATAGTTAGATAACTTTTAAGTAGGAACTGCTCTTCCAAGTTCTGCATACCAATCATTTAATTCAAATGGTTCGATGTTTGGATTACTTTCAGTATAATCATAATCACTATCATAACCTGTAACTTCTTTTAAATATTTGTCATATAAAGTTTTATCAGCAAGTGGATTCTTTTCAAACTCTTCTAGTTTAGGAAACTTTGACGCATCTAGTTTTATAAAGTTAGTTATCTGATCTTCTGTATAATCTACAACTACTTCTTTAACATAATCAAACCTGCCATTATTTCTCATTCGTTGTCTATCTCTTGCCCTTTTTTGTTCATCTGTTGTTCCACCAGCATCCTTGACTATAAGTGCTGCTGTCATTGCCTTTGCTTTTTTTAGTGCCCCATTGTGCCCATAGGATGCTATTTTTAAAGTAGGTATACGATAATCTTCTTCGGTGTCTACTTCTTTATCAGCAAGAGTAACATTTTCTGCGAATGAAGTTTGAACTTTTGGTTGTTCTACACCATCTATTACAGTGGATACACTTGGTACAGTTACATTAGGTGCTGAACAAGCATCTCCTTTTAATAGTGCGTCTACATCAAAGTCTGGAAAATTACTTTTAAGTCCTGCTACTTTTAATAATGACTCTGGATTAGCAGCACCTAAACTAGTTCTTAAATTTTGAATTGATTTTAATTGATTTTGTAAATCTAAATCTGGAACTAATTCTGCCAATCTAGAAGGATCTAGATTTAATAATGTGTCTACATCTATACCTGGAAACTTGCCTTTAAGTGATGAAACTGCTAACAATGACTGTTGACTAGCAGCACCTAAATTAGATTGTAAATCTTTAATTGATTTTAATTGGTCTTGTAAACCTAAGTCTTGTATACTAGGTAGTTCTGGTACTAAACCTTTTGCCTTATTTTTTAAAGAATCTATGTTACCTTGTACAGAAGATAACATCCCTGTTGGGTCTGCTTCTTCTTGTATCTTTGATAACAAAGTATCTTGAAAAGAATCTACCTCTGTTAATAGACTATTAAGTTTCTCATTAGATCCGCATGCTTTTGCTGTTAAATCTTTAAAGTTTGCCATTGTTCTTTCCTATGCTACTGGTGCCAGTGTGTTACCTTGTACAGTTGCATCTACACCAGTGTCTGGTTGTCCATGTACATGACCTGTAAGTTCTATCGCAGTACCACCACCATTCTTCGCAGTAACTGTGCTTGAGTTACCACTAAACAATAATGTACCAACTGCTTCTGATTTAATATTCATATTTGTTCCTGCTTTTAAATTAGTTACAGTTCCAGATATAAGATCTATATTGGCAGCACTAAATGCAGTCAATCTTTTGTCACTAACTAATGACGATTCTTCAACAGATTTAATTAATGATTGACCTGTAACACTTAAAGTAAACGAAGCACCAACTTGTCTAACATCATTACCAGCAACTGTTACAATAGAATCTTTATTCGGCGAATCTTCGCGTGTTCCTATTGCTCCTGAAATACCACCCTCAATACTAAATGTATGATTACCTCTAATCACTTCTTCTAAGTTACCACCACCTTTTTTTGTTTCCCCATCATCGACTTGCTTTGCACCAATTTTTACTTTTTCATTACCATCAATTTTCCTTGTAAAATCTCCACCAACTTCTAAAACATAATCTCCTTTAACTCTATGTCTTAGAGTTCCGTCAGTTACTACATTAGCATTACCCATAATATAAACATTAGAATCACCAGTAACAATAAGATAATCGTCTGCTCTTTGGTCTTCAATATCACCACCAACTCTTACAGTTCTAGTAGTGTTTGTTATTTCTTCGTAAGTACCATTCTTGTGTTGTCTTAATAATCTTTCACCATTAGGTGTATCATCTATTTCTAGTATGTGCCCAGACTCAGATTCGTGTACATGATTAAAAGGATAGACACCTGTGTTTGTTTCATCTGTAGTTTCTACACCTCTAGGATGCGGTTCACTAAAGGAAGATGCTGTTTCTGTTTTACTTTTATCATTTACAACTTTTAAGTCTGGTTTGATTGCAGTTTGAATAGTAGGTGTTTCTGATCTATTACCTCTCCTTTCAATTAATGCCCTATGACCTTCAGCATCAACTCCTCTAGCAAGTTTTGATACATCCGATTCATCTAAACTATGAAATGAATGTTCTACACTATCAGTAGGATACTTTCCTGTTGGATCGTTAAAACCTTTTGTTGTGTCTGGAGTAGCAGATGGATATCCTGGAAGTGTACCCATGATAATTGGTTGTTGTTTTTCTACTGCGTCACGAAAGAATCCAATAACCCATGTGCCTTCTACTAGAAAACTCGGAGTGTTTCCTAAACCTTGCATTGCTGGATCGGTAACAGGGTGCATGACATGTGCCCAAGGAAGATCTTCCGTAGGAATGTCTGTTAGTTTTTCTGAATGGAAACCCAAACAACGAACTTGTACTCTACCAAGTTTTGCTGGGTCTTGTCTATTCTCAACAACTCCAGTGAACCAGACAAAACCATCTAGTCCCATAAAGTAAGATTCGCTCATTAAAAAATACTCCAATGTTTCAGAGTATTTATATAAGTTTAATAAACGATTTTAGTGATTAGTTCTTCACGCATTAAAGTTATACCCATCTCAAACATCTCTATCATAAAACTCAACATCTTTTGTTTCATAACTTCATCAGTTATCAATGGCATACAACTATATCCTGTATCAATATAATCCATAGTTACTCCTTAAAAATCTATACATCTGCCTTTCATTTCCCAGTCATCATATCTAGTAGGTTCTAATCCTTCTGTCCTACCACCTATCTCTTTCATCTTTTCTTCATAATAAATATTTCCAGCATAACAAACTCTTTCACCATCAGTTTCATTTTTAGGAACTTCATGTTTTATCCAAGATGGAAAAAATATTAACTCTCCTTCTTTTGGTTGTATCTCTAAATTGCTATCAGTAAATACTAGAGGTGGATTATTTTTAGGCAATGACAAATAATAAACAAAAGTAAATAATGCTGGCCAATGATTATGTGGTGTAGCAAGACCATCTGGTTCAGTTACTATACCCCATAACTCACTTACAAAAAAGTTACCATTTAATTCTTTATCAAAATAATTTTTCATATATGATTTAGAAATCTTAGATAATGTTGTAGTCAATTCCTCAAAGTCATCAGCATATTCTTGAAATAAATTCCAAGTGCTCATGTTATAATTTTGAAAACCAAAGTCAGTTCTTTCTTTGGATAAGTTAGATACAATCTCGTTAAGATTGTTACGACAAATACTTTCTAGTCTTTCATCCTTTCCTAAAAAATATTTCTCTATTGTGTACTCATTACTGAGTGTGTGGAATATTGTCTTCATCTTTATGCTGTAGTGGGACTGATAATGAACCATATCTAATGTATTGTTGTTTTGCTGTTGCTTCAACTGAAACATAACTAACAAAAGAAGGATATAAGAAAAGTCCTCTATCTTGGAGAGGAATAACTTTATCCTCTTCAATAGGTGCACCTATACGAACATTAAACGCATGCTCTTCGCAATATATCCAAGATATTAATCCTGGAAGACATCTCGGTAATGCACTCTTATCACCCTCATTTAAATCAAAACCCCACTCGCCTTCTATCTTTGGTTCTGTAACTTCAGTGTAAGATTGTACATATTTATTATGTCCACTATCAAACATCTGTTCAGAAAAACTTTGCCCAACAGATATTAATGTTCTTTCAAAGTTTTCATTTATTCTAGCAACAACTAAAGGGTAAGATTCTGTGACTGTCACAATCTCTTGTTCTTTTTTTAATTCTAAGATTTCAGACATATTGATTTTATTACTCCTATCACTTGTTCATAATTTTGACACCATGCTAATGCGTGTGCATCAATCTCTTTTAGAGGATGTAGTATAGAATCTGGATGTACCATAATAAATGGTTTACCATTTGCATATAAACACCCTGCCTCAAAGGCAACATTCCATTGACGATAAAAATCTAAATGACCACCCTGACCAAAAGTAACAATACCAATATCGCATTCTTTAATCAGTGTTTGGATTCTTGCTTGATTTATTTTGGCAGATTTATTATCTCTCCAAAAATAATCTTTAGAATTTTCTGCACCCATATGTTCTGGTTTGTCGCAGAATGGTTCTAGAGTATCACCAGCAGCATCTGACTCATCATGATTACAATTAGCAGAAGTGAATTCAATAGGCAAGTCATCTGCCTTTGCCATACTCTTTAGAGTCTTTCTCCAATTAGTGTGGATTTCACCACTACAATATATGTTCCATGTTTTCATATTTCTTTACAGGTTATAATCTTCAACTTTTAGTTGCTTAAATTTCCTTCGTGTCTTAGAGAAAGGAATAGGTTTTTTAAATTTAATAATCTCATTCGTTCCTTCTTTTATATAGGCAGAGATTTTACTATTCTCATAAAAGTATATATGATTAGGAATATTATCTTCTCCCCAATCAGTTGTTTCTTGTAATGCTTGCATCAAGACCTCCCATAAGGTGATATGTGTTCAACAGAAATGTTACAGTAATCTAAGAAACCAATACCAGCATTCTCACGATAAGAGTGTCGATAGAATACTTCTTTAATCCCTGCAGCATAAATCATTTTGGCACACTCAATACAAGGTGAGTGTGTAATAAACATTGAAGAACCTTCGCCAGATTCACCAGACCTTGCCAATTTAGCAATGGCATTTAATTCTGCGTGTAATACTTCAGGTTTTGTTTTGCGAATCTCATCACCATAATCGTCAATGAATGTAGACTCACATTCATTGTCCCACCCAGCAGGTGTGCCATTATATCCAATAGAAATAATGCGATTGTCTTTAACAATCACACAACCAACCTTTAGATTTTTAGCAGAGGATAAACTCGCATACTGCTCCGCAACATTCATGTGTGCGTCAATAAATTTCTGTTTCATAATTTCCTTTATTTGTCGACTACATGTGACGGAACAAAGATTTTAATTCTGGATTTTAATTTTTCAATAGCATTGACTAATTCAGTGTCATCAATTAAATAATCGTGATTAGAATTTGTATTGTATTGTTCAATAAGATTTTGTAGATCTATTTCTAAACCATCTACTAAAGTTTTTGCTGTACTATTTAATTCATCTAATGTCATATTATACCTCTCTAAAAATAAAATAAGGATAGTTTTTCTTTTTAGAGTTTAAAACTACCAAAACATTAACTCGCAAATTTGGTTTTGTTATTTTAAGTCTGTACAAACCACCACGCACATGTGGAAAAATCAGACTAAACTTTATCTCACCTCTAACATAGACATGGGAACTGAATAACTACTACCTCTCATATCAACTAAACATTTTGTTCTTTTAACTTTAGTGACAACACCTTCAGTTTTTTTAGTTTTTTGAACAACCCAAACTTTAGCACCCACAACAAGTGAAGTCTTTGAGTTAAATGTTTTTAATTCTTGAGCAAAATTTATTAAGTCATTCAATTCTGAGTTACTCATTTTACCCATTTCTACTTTCATATCTCTACTAATCTCTAATATTTGTTGCATATTTTATACCTCTCTCAATTAATACAATTCTAAATTATAAAATTCATGTTCAGCATACAGTTCTACTAACTCTTGCTGGTCATCATCTAAATGTAGACCTGAATGAAAAGATAATTCTTCTAAATCTCTCATGACATTCATATCTACTTCTTTAACTTTTAATTCTACTTCTTCTAAAAACTTTTCAAAACTCATATAACCTCTCTTTTTTATTAACTATACACCTATTATGCCTGAGTGCACGAAAAATGTCAAGCATTATTTTTTTTGTAAGGTATTGATTTATAAGGAGTTATAAAATAATTTTAAAATAATTTATCCAAAGAAAGATTCTAGAGATGGTTTTTCCTCAACTGCTTCGGGATGATACACTCCAAGCATATCCACACCACCATGCTCTCTCAGATATTCATACCACTCATCACTGTCCCACATCTTTTCAGATACACCATTCCATAGATGTTTCCAGAGAGGATGCGATTTATCTTTTCTACGATAGTCTACAAAGTTTCTACGAAGTGTTTCATACTCCCAAGATCCAAGTTCCAACATCTTTTCTCTGAAGTAACAAACCAATGAGATTCTTTCCATGTCTTCAATCGCAACTCCCTCAGGTGGAAGTAGTTTAGTGTTACCATGTATGCCACCATGATTGTTAATGAGTAGTAAATCTCCTGGACGAATGTTAATCCCAACACGAAACTCTGGGAGAACTAGATATCCACCTGTCCAGTTTTTATCTTTAGCAACCACTGTTAGATTAGAGAATCCTTCATTTAAATCACCAGCATCTCGATGACATGCTGTTCTAAAGTTTTTGTTTACAGTGATAGTTGTAAATGGTGTATCCTTACCAGCAACTCTAAATCTTTCATCAAGTTTATTCGCAGCATTTAATTGAACACCATATCTTTTAGGAACTAGATTAGCAAACTCATTAGAAAGTTTTCTCATAAAAGGATAACACTTCTCAAAGGTATCACGATTGTGTTCAGTATAAGAAGTCGCACGACCATAAGGTATACGAGGATATCTATCAAAGAATCCAGCAATACCAGACAACACAACATTAGCATAAGTTGTATCAGAAATAAATGTAGACTTAATTACATTCGCATCTTTAGATGCTTCTTCAAGACCCATTACTTTCCACTCTTCAACTTTATCTTTGAAGAATGATTTATAATTATAACCAGCATCGTCAATCTTTGTACGCAACCAAACGATACCTCTAGTTGTTCCTTCGCTGTTTAAATATTTTTGTTTGATGTTTTCAATAGGATCGCCTTCTTCCTCAAACAATGTGCTACTGTTTGGACGATTAATAAAATAATCCATAACTTCAACTTGCTCATCAGTACACCAATCTCTTTGTCCTTGCGATTCACCTTTCGGACCTGCTGCCATTCCACGATTCTGTGTAGGTTGTGCTGCTCCAAGTAAACCATCATAAGCACCTAACTGTTCATCGGCAGTAAAAATATTTTTACGATACTTAAAGATAATATTATCTTCATTGTTAACACCAGCAAAATTAGATGGAGCATAGAAGTCAGTATCTTCTTCAACTATAAAATCCCAATCAGTATCTTCCATATAAGTACCGATCTTATCTTCACAATCTGCCCAGAACTTGGCAGTAACAATACGAATACCATCTTCGTATGTTATATCATATTTGTTTTCATTAATCTCACCTAACATTTATTCTATACCTCTTAAATTTATATTCCATTATACTCCACTGTAAGCATTTTGTCAAGTATTATATTCTTTCTTGAGCACATTAAGTACAGTTCTCTTTCTCAGTCCACTGGTACTAAAGGAGTGTTGTCTACTGTTATAATATATTTCTATATTCTTATTTAGACAGTGCTTCTTACCAGTAAAGTCAAGTGTCTTATATTCCTCACCAATAAATCTCACATCAATTTTATAGGTCAACAATATATCCAGTAAATCTTGTTCAGTCGCATAGGGAATAATCTCATCAATGTAACGACAACCCTCTAACTGTACATATCGTTCGAACACACTTTGTATGGGTGCGTTTTTTTCAGGTCGATCTATAGTTGGGTCAGTCTGTAATCCTACAATGAGATAGTCGCAGTTGTTACTTGCTTCTTTTAACATCGCAACATGCCCACTATGAAATAAATCAAAACAACTACATGTAAATCCTACTCTATCACTCAATGGTTTCTTCCTCCATCAAATACACATACAAAATACAATCCATCAATTCCTGCTGTCACTCGATGAAACACTCCATCTTGTATGTACACGATACTGCCACCAGATACAGTAAACTCTTCATCATCCAACTGCATATGCCCACCACCTTTAATAAACATATACACTTCTTCTTGTCCTGCGTGTTTGTGCCCAGTGGTTGCCTTCATAGGATTAAGTCGAGTAGAACTTACCACCAAATTATTTAAAGTATTATTATCAATGACTTCGTATCGTTCATCAGACTTAACAGTCGTACCTTCTACAAGCAGATACCCAGCATTATTTAAATGGATTTTTTCGTCGTTTTTCATATCAATCCCTCATAGTATCAGTCGCATAAGACAAGTCTTCCTCTTCCGCATTCATCGACATCGTATACATCCACATCGTATAGTAGTCTACATTGGTATGCCCTTCTGCTTCCGAAAGAATATTTTCCATATTCGCATAGTAATTAACTTGACTCCTGAGTTCTTCTTCAGTACATAGATACGCACCACTATGAGGAAAGTCTACCTGCATTGAAGTGGCGAATCTTCCTAGACTGCTGACATAAGCAAAGTCAGTATGTGGAATGAGTTTCCAAGTTTCGCCTGTTAGAGGATTATCATTTTGTCGCATCTTATCCAGTCGACTAAAATGTTTTCCAGTATACTTTACATTGAAACCCTCACTTGTCCCTGCCATCAGAATCCTCCTCATCTTTATTTTGTATATCACGAATCTCTTGTTGCTTTTCTTTGATATCTTCCTGTTCTTTAATTATCTCTTGTAACTTATAATCCTCAGCAATCACAGTTGCTGCAGTAAGTATCGTTCTCTTAATGCTATACAACTCATATACCCATACACTATTCAATACAATGAGTGCTAGTAAGAGAGTCGTCATTAACTCTGGTGGCAGTGCTCCAAACATAATTACTTCTCCATTAATCTTTCAATCGTTAATCGTATCATGTATAGTTCGTATATAATACCTATGAATAAGATAGGATAAAAAACTACACCCAAAAATTGTAAAATATATTCCATCATAATAAATCCTCCAAAAAAAAATTGTATAGACAAGGTATTTAGACACTCATCAGTTTTAAGGGGTATACATTCAGGTATACATTCCCTTATTACAATCCATTATACTCTCAGCAAAGGAAAATGTCAAGTTCTTTTTTGTTATCCTTATCTCTCGAAACATCTTTATTACATTTATAGATTACCATTTCATTCACAGTTTTAATAGGGGGTAAGTCCAGGAATAAATGGAACAAACTCAGAAAAGAGAGAGAGTAGAGAGAGTGCTCTGAGTTTGTCCAAACTTGTTTAGTTGCTAATGCCTGTTGCTTCTGTTAGTTCTACAACATTATCATCGGATGCCTCTCCTTCTCCAAGGACATCCTCACCAGCATCTATCTTTGTATAGAGATCTACGAATGAGTCTCTAGTATCTTCATCAAATCGATTCACACACATCTCGATTGCTTTCTTCTTATCTTTAAAGATCGCATATGCTTTTACGATATGGTCTAATCTTCTTGTTGATATAATCTCATCAACTCCACCCTCAAAGAATGTCTTTCTTATTACTTCACTCCATGTGGTTAAGTTGTTTGCGAACTCTTCATCCATGTTATTATACTTCTCCATACTCTTGATCAATATTCTTTTCTCTACTGCTGCTGTTGGGTATGGTTGTTCCAGTGTAATAGCGAATCTCTCCAGGAATGCTTCGTTCAGTATGTTAGTACCGATAAATCTTCCATCGTCGCTTCCTTTACCTTTGGTGTTCGCAGTGGCGATTACATTAAATCCTTTGTTCGGAGTTACCCATGTGTTCACCTTCTTAAGATACACTCCCTTGCCTTCGAGTACTGGTTGTAGACACATCAGTTTATTAGAACCCAGATCGATCTCATCAAGTAAAAGAGTTGCTCCTCTCTCCATTGCTTCAATCACTGGACCTCTTACAAACTTGGTCTCACCATTGACTAGTCTGAATCCACCAAGTAAATCATCCTCATCGGTTTCGATAGTAATGTTCACTCTTATCAATTCTTTTCTCATCTTAGCATGTAGTTCCTCTACCATTAAAGTCTTACCATTACCTGATAGACCTGTAATGAATGTAGGATAGAACATCTCAGACTTCACCACTCTCTCTAATGTAGAGTAATGTCCCCACTTGACGAATCCCTCAAATGAGGTTGGAATAAGGTTCTGTCGCTCCAGGTTTGTCGCAATCAAGTTCATGACTGGTTCTCCTTCCGAAGCGACAGGTGTAGAAACAGAGGGTGCTGTCGAAGAACTCGGCATACCTTCCTCTGTCGGTAGAGAGTATTTTCCGTACTCCGCACGATATCCATTTTTACTGTTCGTGAACCAAGATGGGTATTTAAGTCCATACTTCTTGGCCACACTGTTTACATCATTACGAGTCAGTACAGCACCAGCACCAAACATCTCAGTGGCAGCATTGACAAACTCTTTTCTTTCTGGAGTCATATTCATCTTAACTCACCTCCTTCGGCGACTCAACGATCTCCTTACTAAATGTATAATCATAATCATACATTGTAGAATTCATATAGGCAGCATCTTCTTCAGCAGCAGGCAAACCAAAGTTCATCCCACTACTATCTGTATCTAACTTACTATACCACGCAACTGTCTCATCTTTGACTGTATCAAAGACATCAAAGTATTCTGTACCATCTCTATCAGTACTTGGTTTCACTACAAATCTCATATTATTACCTCTCTCTTTATTAACTATACACCTATTATGCCTGACTGGACGGAAAATGTCAAGTAAAATCGTGATATAAAAGGGACTGCAAGTAATTGATTTACTTATGGAAATAAAAAAA
>Ga0181398_1000136_pt1 | contig 21195 bp, 25 predicted proteins | sample 21SPOviralmetaG_FD_130127 | JGI IMG/M metagenome (GOLD analysis project Ga0181398, IMG submission 130127) | Marine viral communities from the oligotrophic San Pedro Time Series (SPOT) site, San Pedro Channel, CA, USA - 21 SPOT_SRF_2011-04-29 | ecosystem: Environmental > Aquatic > Marine > Strait...
ACCTGAAGAGTGTATAGCAGAAGATTTCAAAGTTGGACAAATTGTATGGTCTGCTAGGCATCATGCTCCTGCAGAAATTTGTCAAGAGCTTTCAGTACACTATCAGGCAGAAAGTGCTGGTTTCAAAGATACAAACTATGAAAAGAAGTATGGTGCAAAATGCTATACAATATGGGTAAGAGAGCCTTTCGATACTGACAGAGAGTTCTGGATTAGTGGTATAGAGACTGGAGGATTCTTTGCAAGTTCTCTAGCGTATGACCTGGGTTCCCTAGAGCATTTAGAAAAATACGGAGTTGACTTCTCACGTTTATAAAAATATTTCTTGACAACTTCCTTATATTGAAGTATAATATAATTTCAAAAGTGAGGGAACCAATGGGCGACCGATTTTATCAACAACAACTTAACCGCTTGGGTACTTGCCCAGGTTCAAAACAACCAAAGAGGAAACGAAGAATGGCATGGGATGACGACAAGAAGGCTCAGGCAGTATCAATGTATGAAGAGCAAGAGCCTACCCCCGAAACTAGCATGGAGATTGTCAAAGCAATTGCAGAAGACCTAGAAGAATCTCCAAATGGCGTTCGTATGATTCTTACCAAAGCTGGCGTATACGTTAAGAAAACCCCTGCAGCCGGTGGAGCTACTAAAGCTGCTGGCGGTACTGGAGGCGGTCGAGTATCAAAAGCTGCTGCTCAAGAAGCCTTGATTGCTGCACTCTCAGACGCTGGACAAGAAGTAGACGAAGACGTAGTTTCAAAACTAACTGGTAAAGCCGCTCAATACTTTACTGGAGTTATTGGTAACGTAGCCAGTAACTAATTAATTTTTACTTAAACCACTCTCTTAGCGGAGAGTGGTTTTCTGCTATCTGGAAAAAGAACCTTAGAGTTCGGCAAAGTAAAAAATTTTACTGACCTGCTACCTAAGGAGTACTTGTGAAAAAAGAAGATCTAGCAGACCTTGTAAAGGATTGCGGTGACGCAATAATTACTTATCGGAGTGAAAACTCAAATAAGTTAAAGTATAATGTATGTACCCTGGATTTTTCCACTCCGTATATACAAGACAAGAAGAACAGAGCCAAAGAATCTGATAGCACTTTGCTATTATTTTGCTGGGATACTGATTCTTATCGTCTACTAAAACCAGAGAATGTTACTAGTGTAATACCTCTTGCTTCCGTTTTGCAGAATGAGAGGTAGTATCTATGTTACTACATGAAGCTCCAGAAATGTATGAAAAAGTCATTCACTACGATGAAGACAAAGAAGTACAAGTACGGCTCACTGTAAGTGCCTTTAGGGGTGTAGAATATTTACATCTTCGTAAATACTATTTAGATTTTAACGAAGAATGGAAACCTACACCAGAAGGAGTAGCTATGCCACTAGACTTCAACAACTCTAGGGAACTATTTGTTGGTCTAACTGAAATACTATCTCTAGCTGAGAGCAAAGAGATAATAGAAGAGCAGTTCCAGGACCTGATAGATAACCTTTACTTAAAATAGTTCTTGACAATTTCCTAAAACTTTAGTATAATATCTTTTCAAATTTGGGAGATAGTATGCGTGAATTTCTTGAAAAAGCGAGTATTGCTTACTTCTCGGGGTATCCTATAATCTCCGACAGTGAGTTTGATGCGTTAGTAAAAAAGTATAACTACGATCAAGTGGGCTATCAGGTAACTGATGGAGTTCCACATATGTATCGTATGTACTCTTTACAAAAGTTTTTCAATCTTGCAGAAGCTCCTACTAACTTAATCGACTATGTAGTTAGCCCTAAGTTAGACGGTGCCGCAGTGTCTTTACTATATGTAAATGGTCACTTGGCACTTGGATTGACTCGTGGGGATGGTAATCTTGGCCGAGAGATTACCGACAAACTCGAAACATTAGTTCCTCGTACTATTCTCTTGAAGGGAGAAGTACAGATTACTGGTGAAGTAGTTTGCCCCTCGAATGTCACCAATGCGAGAAATGTCGCAGCGGGGTCACTTAATCTCAAGGATCTGGCCGAGTTTCGTACTCGACCACTGACTTTTGTGGCCTATGATATGCAGGGTGTTCGTCACTCTACATATACTGAGACACTTTCTTTCTTGGCCCAGGAAGGATTTAACACAGTAGATACCTTCGACTACAGTAACTATCCTACGGATGGTATTGTATATCGTATAGACTGTACTAATTCCTTCAATAAACTGGGACATACAGCCCACCATCCTCGTGGCGCTTTTGCTCTCAAAGAGCAGAAGGAGGGTATGTATACAGAATTGCTCGATGTTGTGTGGCAAGTTGGTAAATCTGGGGTAGTCAGCCCAGTAGCCATACTTGATCCTGTCGAAGTGGAAGGCGCTCTTGTGAGCAGGGCTACTCTACACAACATTGAGTACATTCGCTCCTTAGAACTAGAAATTGGTTGCACTGTAGAAGTTATTCGTAGTGGAGAAATTATCCCTCGAATTTTACGACGTGTTGACCTTTGAAAAAATAGTTCTTGACTTTTACCTCACTTTTTCGTATAATATATTTTACTTTTTCGGAGAATCAAAATGCTGCGAGCGATCATGCCTCCTACAGACTGCCCGTCCTGCGGGTCAGAACTGGAGTGGCTGAATCAACTTCTATATTGTAAGAGTACCATTTGTGGCGCTCAGAAGCAAAAGAAGATAGAGCACTTTGCAAAAACTCTGAAAATTAAGGGCTTAGGCCCTGCGGCTGTAGAAAAGCTGGGTATTCAAGACTTCGATGAAGTATACACTCTCGACGTAGAGTATATGACTTCAGCTTTAAGTTCTGAAAAAATTGCACTCAAGTTGAAAAGTGAGATAGACAATTCAAAGTCTGCCCCACTTGACTTAGTGTTGCCCGCTTTTGGTATTCCATTAATCGGAAAAACGGCAACGAAGAAGCTGTCTGAGACTGTTAAAAATATTAGTGAAATAAATACAGACACTTGTATGCGTGCCGGATTAGGCCCAAAAGCGACCGAGAATCTTATGTCCTGGCTTATGGATGAGTTCTACACTTTCTACGATGGGTACTTACCTTTTAATTTTAAATTTGCATTTGTGGAAAAAGTAGAAATTAAAGGAGTAGTTTGCATTAGTGGACGTTTGAAGAGTTTCAAAACGAAAGCTGACGCTAACGAAACTTTGTCAAGCCTGGGCTATGAAGTAAAGTCTAGTCTTACAAAAGACGTAACGATTCTTGTGAATGAAAGCGGTATTGAATCGTCAAAAACTAAACAGGCCAGAGAATCTGGCATAAAAATTATTACGGATTTAAAATCCTATTTGGAGAACTAAGTATGGCACTTCCTAAGTGGACTGATGAGCGTACAGCTCAACTAACAGCTTTCGTCGGTGACGAGAGCCCTGTTTCACAAAACACTGTTGCAGAAGCAGCAGACAACCTCGAAACTTCTACTCGTTCTGTCTCTAGCAAATTGCGAAAGATGGGCTACGACGTAGAGCTGGCTTCTGCTCGAGCTTCGCGTGCTTTTAGCGAAGATCAAGAAGCTACTCTTGCTGCTTTTGTTTCTGACAACAGTGGTGATTACACCTATGCTCAAATTGCTGAGCATTTTGAAGACGGCGCTTTTTCAGCGAAGTCAATCCAGGGCAAGATTTTGTCTATGGAACTAACCGATCATGTCAAGCCTGCTCCTAAGGTTGAGACTGTTCGTACCTATTCCCCTGAAGAGGAAGCTACGTTTATCGCTATGGTAAGCGACGGTGCGTTTGTCGAAGCTATTGCAGAAGCCCTTGATCGTTCTGTAAACTCTGTTCGTGGTAAGGCTCTTAGCCTGCTTCGCTCAGGTGAAATCGACGCTATTCCACGTCAAGAGCACACCAAAGGTGGAGCTAAGGAAGACCCCTTGGCAGACCTCGGTGATGTGTCTGGAATGACTGTCGAAGAGATCGCAGAGGCAATCGGCAAGACTGCTCGCGGTGTTAAGACTATGCTGACTCGTCGAGGCATTTCTGCTTCCGACTATGACGGTGCTGCAAAGAAAGAAAAGGCTGCTAGCTAAGTAGACTTTCTTTTGAGCAACCGTAGCGGGTGCGTTGCGGTTGCTTTTTTTATGTATTCGGGGAACTTAATTGAATATTGCTTCTGCATTAATCAAACAGATTGTTACGCTTCAGGATGCTGATACCTGGAGTTATCTGCGTAAGCATTATTTACCCAACGAATATCACACTATTTTTAGTATCATTGATGGACACTCACAGAAGTACCATTCCGTACCTACGTTCGAAGAACTAAAGTACGAGATACGAGATAGTGCTACACAAGAAAAACTCCTTGCTATCGAAGCAATGGAAGTTGAAGCAGAGCCTTCTATGCTGCTTCAGTATCTCAAGAATGAGTTTACTCAGAAAGAGATTCTTTCTTCTCTTGAGACTTATATTGACCACTCCATATCTTTTGAAGATGCGGAAGAGTCAGTATCCCATCTGCACCAGATTGTTCTAGACATAGAAGATAAAGTAGAGCTAGAACAGCCGCAGGAAAGTATGCAACGTATTTCCCTGTTCCCAGCAGAAGAGGAATTGGACAAGTACCTGCCCCTCGGGCTTAATGCTGCGTTTGACGAAGAGTTCAAGTTCTCTCCCCGAGATTTGATTCTTGTTGGAGGCAAACGAGGGTCAGGTAAGTCCATAACGTGCTGTAACATTGCAAACACTGTTTACGAAACTGGAAAGTCGGCAATCTATTTCACTATTGAGATGGATAGTCGAGAGATTTTACAAAGATGTTGTTCTATCTCTACTGGAGTTTCCCACGAGAAAATACGAAAGAGAAATCTTAGTATGATTGAGTGGGAAAAAGTTGCGGCTTGGTGGGCAAGTCGTTTTGTAGAGGGCGATGATAAATACTTAGAGTACAAAGAGCACAGAGACTTCGATCGTCTACACTACGAGCTAAAGACTAGCTGTGAGCTTCTCCCGACTCAACAGCTAGATGTAGTCTATGATGCTTCTCTTACTCTATCAAAGATCAGAGCCGAATTAGATAAAAAGATCAAGAGCGCAATGAATGTTGGTGTAGTTATTGTTGACTATATTAACCAAGTAAAACGTTCCAATCTTCCATCACGCGCAGGTCAGTATGACTGGACTGAGCAGATCGAAGTAAGTAAAGCATTGAAATCAATGGCTCAGGAGTATGAAGTACCCGTTTATAGCCCGTATCAAATAGATGCCACAGGGGAAGCTCGCTTCGCCAAAGGTATTCTCGATGCAGCGGATGCTGCGTTCACAATTGATACTTGGAAAACAGAGGATGCCATTATGACATTTAACTGTACAAAGATGAGAAGTGGTAAGATGGGAACCTTCACTTCTTTTATGGACTGGGATACTCTAAAAATCGGCCCTGAGTCAGCACTTACACCAGATGAAAGGGAGGAAGACGCCCACAAAACTGGTGAAGAAATAAACGACATCTAAAAATAGTTCTTGACACTCCTGCTGATTTTTGGTATAATATATCTTCTATTGGCAGGAGTTTTTTTATGGGAGTCATACATGGATCAATGCGTCACACTGTCTCAGGCAGAAAAAAGAAAGTTACTAGAAGAAAGACTGTACCTCACAAGACTGGGCATATCACTAACGTTAGCAGACTTGCGTACCGGAGAAGTACCCCCGAATACGTTTCTGTGGCAGAAACAACTGGAGTTGCCGCTAGAGTGGAAGCGCCACGTTACACGGGAACCCTTGTTAAAGGTATCGGAACCATGCACAAGTCAAACGCAATCCCAATCATTGACGAAGAACAAATGAAAGATTTAGCGAGGATGAGGAGATGAAAACAGTAGGATTTTGGGTATATGATTTATACAAGTTTTTCTTCGACCTAAAGATTAATCCGTTACGTCATATACCAAATGCATTTACGCAGTTTATTTTAATGTTTTATTTATCTGTTATGTGGACTGCCGTGTTTACAATATATGCGGGTCAGACTATATATTTCGGATTAGGAAGTACAGCAGCACATCTACTTGTAGTAGGTGCTTTTTTTGTTACAGCACTTATATTCGAAGATGCAGAAAAGAATGGTCATCTATGGGTAAAAAGAGATAAGACTCTTAAAGTGGAAGATCGTAGATGTGTGTGGGACTTGGAGAAGGAAGGATGAGTCTTTCTCCCAGGGTAGAAGTAAAAGTTGGCCCTTTATTTGATATACTAGAAGGAGCAATGGCTGAGGAAAATATAGACTTAGCAAAAACAATGATTGATCGTATTAGTATATATTTTCATCTACTAGACGATGAGCATGTAGACTATTATCAGGCGTGCCAGCACGCTATTGAAGATGACACCGTTCATTATTTTTCAAAAGAAGATGATTATAATGAACCTACCGAATATGATGAATGGCAAGATTTTGATCAGGGCTGCTAGTGAACGTAGAAGAATTATTACAATCTAAACAAGTTGAGTATATACCGAAGGGCAAAGACTATGTAGTATCGTGTCTAAGTCCTGAGCATGATGATACTAATCCCAGTATGAGAGTAGATCAAATTACTGGGATCTTTCACTGTTTCTCTTGTGGTTACAAGGGGAATTTGTTTGTGCATTTTGGAGAAAGGGCAAGTTTTCTACACTTACGCAGGGAACTTCTAAAGAAAAAAATTCGTGAAAAGAGAGCTGAAAGTGTGGGCTTGCCCTTTCCTCAAAGTGCATTACCTTATGTAGGAAACTGGAGAAATATAAAGCCAGAGACTTATCGTAAGTTTGAAGTTTTTCAGGATCATGACGCCTTTGTTGGTAGAATAGTATTTCCTGTTCGTGATATTTCTGGAAAAATTGTAGCATTTAATGCAAGACATATGACAGGAGGTACTCCAAAGTACCTTATTAGCCCTCCTGGGGCACGAATGCCTCTGTATCCTGCTAAAGTAGAGCCGATACAGGGCAGTGTTATTCTCGTAGAAGGAATCTACGATATGGTAAATCTGCATGATAAAGGGTTAACAAATGCAGTATGTTGTTTTGGCACAAGGAATATTAATGAAGATAAGCTATCTATTCTTAGACTACAAGGAGTAGAGCGCGCAGTGATCTTCTTTGACGGTGATGAAGCAGGACAGTCCGCCGCTGTAAATGTAAAGGATATGTGTGAGCGAATAGACTTACTAACAGTAAATGTAAATATTCCTGATACAGACCCAGGAGGACTAACAGAAGCACAGGTAGATAAACTAAAGAAAAAACTATACGCATAGGAGTATGTACATGACGAGCCCAAGGGTTGCTCTAATAGAAACCAAACCAAGCAGAACCAACTTTAAAACAGAATTTGACCACGCTTTTGACTTTGACCAGTATCAGTTATGTTCTGATCCTACTCTTAAAAAAGTACTCAAGCGAGATTGTGATATTCAGATTGATACAGAACTGTACGACTGGATTATCTTAGTAGGCTCTGACGCTTTGAAGTATTTTACTAAAATTACTTCTGTAACAGAGTACTCAGGTAAAAAAGTAGAAAGCAAGTACTTACCAGTAATTAATCCAGCTATGTTGGCATTTAAGCCAGAAGCTCGGAATACTTGGGAGTCTTCAAAAGAAAGTATCATTGCTTACATCAAAGGCGAAATCGAAGAGGTTATTATAGATGATAGTATTGCATTCGGCATTCAAGATACAAAAGAAGCAAACCAATTTATCAAAGATGCAATTAAACATGAGTGTAAGTATATTGCATTGGATTCAGAGACTACAGGACTCTATCCACGCAATGGCCATATGCTTGGCCTATCTCTTTCATATGATGGGATAAAAGGCGCATACATTGATACAGATTGTTTTGATGAAGATACAGAACAACTGCTTCAACAATTGTTTGATGAAAAGACAGTAGTTTTTCATAATGCCAAGTTTGATATGGCATTCTTTGAGTACCACTTTAACTTTAAGTTTCCAAACTTTGAAGACACCATGTTGCTCCATTACCTCATAGACGAGAATCCTGGAGGGCACGGTCTCAAACAGTTATCGCTAAAATATACTCCATATGGAGATTACGAAAAGCCAATGTACGATTGGATCGAACAGTACAGAAAAGAAACTGGCGTATTGAAGGGAGACTTTCAATGGCAGTCAATTCCTTTTGATGTAATGAAAACATATGCTGCTATGGATGCTTTATGTACTTTCTTAATTTACGAGAAGTTTGTAAAAATCAAGCAGAACAAGAAGTTGGCTTGGGTATACGAAAACATTCTTATCCCAGGTTGTAGATTTTTGACAGATACACAAGATAATGGTGTGCCTTTCGATAGAATACGATTGGAAAAGTCCCAAGTACTAATGCAGCATGATATCGACAAAGCTATTGAAACTTTATATGAAAATCCAAAAATTCGTAAGTTTGAAGAGATACAAAATAAGGACTTCAATCCGAATAGCACAATGCAACTTCGTAAGTTGTTATTTGATATGCTCGGACTTCGTCCTACTGGCAAGAAAACAGGTACAGGTGCAGACTCTACAGATGCCGAAGTACTGAAAGAATTAGAAGCTCAATCAGAAGTACCGGGACTTATTCTCGATATTCGTCAGAAGTCTAAGATTAAGAATACTTATCTTGATAAGATTATTCCTCAGCTAGATCGTGACAAGCGTTTAAGAACAAACTTTAATCTGCATGGCACAACTTCTGGACGTTTATCAAGTAGTGGTAAGTTGAATATGCAGCAGTTGCCGAGAGATAATCCTATTGTAAAAGGATGTATTAGAGCAGCTCCAGGTCATAAGATTGTAGCTATGGATTTAACTACAGCAGAAGTATATGTTGCTGCAAAACTTGCGAACGATGAAGCACTAATGAATGTGTTTCGTAGCGGTGGTAACTTTCACAGTACGATTGCGAAGACAGTATTTAAACTTCCTTGCGATGTAGAGAAAGTCGCAGAGCTATACCCGACACAACGTCAAGCAGCAAAAGCAGTAACATTTGGTATTATGTATGGCGCAGGGCCGAAGAAGATTAGTGAACAAGTTACTAAGGATTCTGGAACCTACTTTAGCCAGCAAGAGGCAAAAGAAGTTATTGATGATTATTTTAAGTCTTTCCACAAACTAAGAAAGTGGATTGATGATAATCAGAAGTTCATTGAACACAATGGGTTTATATATAGTTTCTTTGGCCGTAAAAGGAGATTGCCTAATGTCTCATCGACCGACGCAGGCATCAAGAGTCATAGCATTAGGTCTGGTCTTAATTTTCTGGTGCAGTCTGCTGCTTCTGATATCAACCTTCTAGGAGCTATTGATATGGGAGAGTTTATAAAGTCTCAAGGCATGAAGGCAAGAATCTTTGCACTTGTACATGACTCAATCCTTGCAGAAGTACCAGACGACGAGATAGACTTTTATTCAGAAGTTTTGGAAAAGTTTATACAATTAGACAGAGGAATCTCTATATCAGGCGCTCCAGTAGGGTGTGACTTTGAAGTTGGAGAGGACTACTCTATGGGTAAGTTTGAAAAAATGTATGAACAGTGATAATTACGTACAGAGAAATAAAGAAAATCAAGTTTCCAGTCTTTATTCTCCCCAATAGTAATTGGGAGAGTGTAGATGGTATATTATTTCTAGATAATGAAGTAGTTGACGATAAAAATATGCCCGGACTAAGTCTGGGTATACGTCGATTACAAACCCCTTTTACAGAGCTGTTAGCCCTTAAACACTCTATAGATTCGCTAATTGGAATATTAAAGCAGACGAATAAAAAATGTTTCATTGATAGTAATGGTACTCCTTTTATTTATCAAAAAACAATTAATGCTGCATTAAAATATTATAAAATACGAAAGATAGAGTTAAAGGGAGTAGCTTCTGTTATATGGTTAAAGGATATTAATTTTCCTTTTACCGTACCAAGACCTCCTGCTCAAGAAATGACTTGGGCAGGAGTCTTACACATCGGCGGATTGCCTTGGTTATTATATGAGTACTCCGAAGAAAAACTAAAGGACACTCGAAGAAAAGTATAAAATTATATGGCTAGAAAAAGAAAGACTCTTGCGGGAGCAAACTTAGATTTACAAGAGATCGAACCACTTACTAAAAATCAAGTAGTGGCTTTCGAAAGTACTAAAAACCTAATGCTGCACGGAGTAGCAGGAACTGGAAAAACGTTTATATCTTCTTACTTAGCGTTCGATGATATGACCAAAGGTTTATACGAAAAACTAGTAATTATAAGAAGTGCTGTACCTACTAGGGACATAGGATTCTTACCTGGAAATGAAAAAGAGAAGGCTTCAGTCTATGAAGAACCTTACAAAGATATTTGTATCGAACTTTTCCAGCGAGGAGACGCATACGAGATACTCAAAACAAAAGGATTAGTACATTTTATGACTACTTCTTTTATTCGTGGAGTTACATTGCGAAATGCAATAATTCTAATTGATGAGTGTCAAAACATGAGTTTTCACGAACTAGACTCTATTATCACTAGAATGGGTCAAGGGTGTAGAGTTATCTTTTGTGGTGACTTTCGCCAAGCAGATTTAGCAAAAAATGGTTTGAAAGACTTTGTACGAGTCTTGAAAGCTATGGACGTATTTGATTTTATTGACTTCGATATAAAAGATATTGTACGAAGTGAGTTTGTCAAACAATATATAACCGCAAAAACAGATTTAGGATTATGAAATTTAGTCAAAGATTGGATATAGCAATTATACTGTTATTACTAGTATATGTTATCATATTATGAAAGCTGTAATAAGTAACAGGATTTATTTAGAAGTAACGAGAGAATATAAAGAGTTTTTAAGTAAAGAACTCACATACAAAATTCCCTCGCCTAACCCTAAAGATCCACCTATTGTTATTAAAAATATGGCACGAGTTCGAGAGGACTTGGTTACTATTCCTATTGGAAGAGTAGATTTAATCCCAGATGATTATGAAGTTGTCGATAGACGAATAAACAAGCCTGAAGAGTTTCCAGAATTTAAGTTTGAATTACGACAAAGCCAACAGGATGTTTATAACGAGCTTGAAGACAACTGCATAATAAACGCATGGGTAAGTTGGGGTAAGACTTTTACGGGGTTGGCGATAGCCGGAAAACTCGGACAAAAAACACTTGTAATTGTGCACACAGTTCCTTTACGGAATCAGTGGGCAAAAGAAGTGGAGAAAGTCTATGGAATTACACCAGGCATCATAGGCAGCGGAAAGTTTGATCTTGACGCTCCTATTGTGATTGGGAATACCCAGAGTTTATACCGTAATATTCAGAAGATTAGAAAAGAATTTGGAACAATTATATTGGATGAAATGCATCATGTGAGTAGTCCAACTTTTTCCAAAGTTATCGACACAAACTATGCACGCTATAAGATCGGACTGTCAGGAACGATAGAAAGAAAAGATGGCAAGCATGTAGTATTTCGGGACTATTTTGGCAGTAAGGTATTTAAACCGCCAAAAGAAAACTTTATGACGCCAAAAGTAGATATTGTAAAGTCCGAAATACGATTTATGGACGGAGCAAGAATACCTTGGGCAAATCGTGTAACAGCTCTAGCGAACAACGAAGAGTACCGTCACACAGTAGCGATGCTTGCAGCATTTTACGCCGCTCAAGGGCATAAGGTGTTGGTAGTATCTGATCGAGTGCACTTTCTACAACACTGTGCTGAATTGGTCGGAGAAAAAGCAATTTGTGTTACGGGTGAGGTTCCGCATGAGCAAAGAGAAACGCTTATAGATGAGATAAATCATGGCACAAAAGAAATTTTATTCGGAACTCAAGCAATATTTAGTGAAGGTATATCAGTTAATGCCCTATCTGTCCTTATACTCGGTACCCCTATCAACAACGAGCCACTCCTCACCCAGCTCGTTGGAAGAGTCATCCGAGAACAAGAAGGAAAGCAGACCCCTGTAGTTGTAGATATACATTTAAAAGGAAACACTGCTAGAAAGCAGGCTTCTAATAGAATGGGATTCTACATGAAACAGGGATGGAAAATTTCACAAATATAGGATAGAAAAATAGTTCTTGACATACGCTCTATTTTTTAGTATAATATATGCTTCTATACGATTGGAAAAAGATCTTTTTACTCACTGCAGGCCAACCATCAGGTATTTTTACAATATTTGAAATGTTAGTCAAGGATAGTATACCCCGGAATAAGTACGATCCGATTTACAAATACTATGATATAAATTTTAGTGGTGAATCGTTCCTTGTACATCCAGATGTTCTTTTATACAATTCGTTTAGACATTCTCGACAAGATATAGCAGTATACTTAGCACTAGCAAGTATGCGTTCTTTAGGGAAATACTTCGCCTCTGGCGATATTACACTAGATCTTTTGGAACTCCCAATAGATCCTTTTGAACACTTAAATAACACAGAAGATAGGCTACTTTATATTGAAGATGATAAACTTCATTTTTTATACGAAGAAGTCCCACAGGAGAAAACAAAATGGCATTAAGCTTTAACAAATCAAAGGGTTCCGCTCAAAAATCAAGTATCAGTAGCTACAGCTATGTAGATGGTGATAACTCTATTCGTCTCGTCGGCGACATTCTCGCTCGATACGTTTATTGGATTACTGGTGAAAATGATAAGAATATTCCTCTGGAGTGTCTTTCTTTTGACCGTAATGAAGAGCGGTTTAATAATAAAGAGAAAGATTGGGTTCGTGAATACTACCCCGATCTGAAGTGTGGCTGGAGCTATGTGATGCAAGGCATTCACAATGGCGAAGTTAAGATTGTCAATCTCAAGAAGAAGTTGTGGGAGCAAATCCTTACGGCTGCTGAAGATTTAGGCGATCCTACTGATTCTGAAACAGGCTGGGACGTTAAGTTCAAGCGTGTTAAGACAGGCCCACTGCCCTATAATGTCGAGTATCAGCTTCAAGTATTGAAGTGTAAGCCTCGTGCTCTAGACGATGACGAGTTAGCTCTTGTAGAAGCTCTCAAGTCTATGGACGATGTTATGCCTCGCCCCACTCCAGATGCTCAAAAAGAGTTGCTGGATCGTGTACGCGAAGTAGATACAAATGAAATTGACGAAGAAGCACTCGATAAAGAGTTCGCCATTTCATGATTCTTTTTACGGCAGACTGGCATTTAAAGCTAGGTCAAAAGAATGTCCCACGCGAGTGGGCATTAAACCGCTACAAGTTATTTTTTCAACAGATTTATTCTTTGGAAAAGCAGTGCAACATGCACATTATTGGTGGTGATCTTTTTGACCGTCTGCCGAACATGGAAGAGTTGGAACTTTACTTCTCGTTTATTCGGGAAGTAAAGATTCCTACTATTGTCTATGACGGTAACCATGAAGCTACTAAAAAGAACAAGACATTTTTTACACAATTAAAGCAAGTTACTAGAGATATTAATCCTTTAGTCAACATAGTAGATATTTCGTATATTGATCCCGATATGCAGTTTGGTATATTACCTTATGCCGATCTTCATAGAAAGGAAAGCATTGAAAAGTTTAATACAAATTACCCGTTGTTTACTCATGTTCGTGGAGAGATTCCTCCTCATGTCAAGCCAGAGGTGGACTTAGACAGATTCGAGGACTTTCCAGTAGTTTTCTCTGGAGACCTACACGCACATAGTAATACTCAGCGAAATATTGTATACCCTGGAAGTCCTATGGCTACCTCTTTTCATAGAACGGAAGTCTCTACAGGATATATTCTTATTAATCCCTCTAATTGGAGCTGGATGTGGGATGCTTTTGAGCTTCCACAATTGCTTCGTAAGACAGTTTCTTCTCCAGATGAGATGGAACCTACAGATTATCACCATACTATTTACGAGCTAGAAGGTGATATTCAAGACTTGGCAAATGTAAAGAATAGTGACCTATTGGATAAAAAAGTTGTAAAGCGTAATAGTGAAACAGCATTAGTAATAAATAAAGATATGAGCATCCAAGAAGAGTTAGTAGAGTACTTAGCCTATATCTTAGAATTAGAAGAAGGAAAAATTAAAAATATAGTAGGAACTTTTAATGATTACGCTCAAAAAACTTCGATGGGATAACTGCTTTAGCTATGGGCCAGGAAATGTTCTGGACCTGGAAGAAAATACAGTAACTCAAATAATTGGTACTAACGGTATGGGGAAGTCCTCCATACCGTTAATTATTGAGGAAGCCCTTTTTAACAAGAATTCGAAGGGTATCAAAAAAGCAGATATACCAAACAGATATATAAATAATGGATACAGTATTTATCTAGAATTTACAAAAGACTCTGATAAATACACTGTGTCAATTGATAGAAAGTCAAATATTAAAGTTGCATTTCTAAAGAATGGTGAAGATGTTTCTAGCCATACTGCAACAAACACGTTCAAAACTATTCAAGAAGTCATAGGTACAGACTTCAAAACCTTTTCACAGTTAGTGTATCAGAACACAAATGCGAGCTTGCAGTTCTTAACTGCTACAGATACTACTCGTAAAAAGTTTCTGATAGACCTTCTGCACCTTGAAGAATATGTAGAACTTTTTGAATTATTTAAGGGTGTATCAAAAGACCTATCTCTTGAGGTCTCTGCGATACGTTCTAAAATTGCGACAGTAGATAAGTGGTTAAGTGATAATAAATTGAGCGATACTACCGTACTGCCAATCGTAGAAATTAAAAACGACACGGAAGAACTTGAGAATCAATTCCGTTCATTAACAAAAGAAATTGAAAATATTTCGGAAAAAAATAAAAAAATCTCACAAAATAATCAGTACATTGACCTGTTAAAGAAAATAGATATACAGAAAGTACAGAGTATAGAAGTAGAAGAAAAGCAATCCTATGATACTTTACAGTCGGATCTTGGCAATCTCAACGGGGTCATAGCGGGTGCTAAGAAACTGATGAAAAAACTAGAAGATTTGAAGGATAAGTGTCCAACTTGTGAGCAGCCTGTAGAGCAGTCTTTTAAGCAGAGTCTAATTACGGAAGAGGCTACAAAGATTGCATTTGCAGAGGAGAAAATGCGTGAAATTACAACAAGAATACAAAAAATTAAACGAAACAATGAGCAGTTTGAGTATAAAAACAAAATGCAAAGAGACTGGGAGGAGCTTTACAGAAGCATTAATAGAGATCTGCCAATGGCCAGCTTGGATAAAGGAGAGCTCGAAGAGCGCCTGGCAGGAGTACGAGCTGAGTTGGTTTCGATGCAAAAGTCTGTGGCGGAAGCAGCAGCGGAAAATGAAAGAAGAACGAAGCAAAACACAAGAATCCAAGTAATACAAGAACAAACAGATAGTTTTATTTCACAGTTAGAAGAAGCACAAGAGTCTTTAGATAAAGTAGAAAGTGTATATTCTAACTTGGAAGTGTTAAAGAAAGCATTTAGCACAAACGGCTTAATTGCTTACAAGATCGAAAATCTAGTAAAGGAACTCGAAGAATTAGTAAACACTTATCTTGGAGAACTTTCAGACGGGCGTTTTACCCTTGAATTTGTTGTAAGTAATGATAAGCTAAACGTGCAAATAACAGACAATGGAAACATTGTCGATATTCTTGCTCTTTCTTCTGGAGAGTTGGCAAGAGTAAACACCGCTACTCTTATAGCTATTCGTAAGCTAATGAGTAGTATTTCTAAGTCACGAATCAATATTCTTTTCTTAGATGAAGTCATAAACGTACTCGATGAGACAGGTAGAGAAAAGCTAGTAGAAGTTTTACTAGGCGAAGAGAATCTAAATACCTATGTAGTCAGTCACGGTTGGACTCACCCTTTGTTAGAGAAGATTGAGGTCGTAAAGCGAGAAAATGTGAGCGCCCTTGAATGAGAAAACCTATAAGAAGGTTAGCAGCACAACGTAGAATATGGTTATTATCTAAAGCGAAAGAAGAAGAATTAAAGGAGGAATTAGATGCTAGAACTGACGGAAGCCTTAGTAAAAGCACTAGAAATGAAATACAAAGGTCAAATGGAAGAAGCTCGAGTGAATATGGCAGTATACATGACCAACCCAGCAGGGATAGGAGAGCATCCTGAGATTATAGAAGCAATCGACACTCAAGTCGCAAAGTTTGCGGAAGCCCAAGAAAAATTGGTAGCATTGGATGATATTATAGATGGTTGATAGTAGAGCAAAAGGAGCAAGAGGTGAGTACTTAGTACGAGATATGCTTCGAACAGCTACTAATCTACAATTCGAAAGAGTCCCTAACTCAGGGGCTCTTGAATACTTAAAAGGAGACTTATATGTCCCTAATGAGAAAAATAGATTTTGTATTGAAGTAAAGAATTATTCCGAGTCCCCTCTCTCAGATAAAATATTCACAGCAAAAAAGACAAACAATCTAATTCGCTGGTGGAAAAAAGTAGAAAAACAAGCAAAGGGCGGAGATCAAGAGCCCTTATTATTTTTTAAGTATAATCGTTCCCCAGTATTTGTAGTCACAAATCTACAACCTAGAGGCTCAGAAGACTGGATGTTTATACAATTTTTGAACTGTTTTATACTACTAGCAGATACTTGGTTAGAGAATGAAACAGTGGAGTTTTTAAAGAATGGCATTCAATTTTAGTGAAAAAATTATAAATCCAAGTGATAAAACCACTCTTATAGTAGACTCTTTAAACCTAGCTTTTCGATGGAAACATCAAGGACGTACAGATTTTCGATATGACTATCAACGTACTGTAGAATCCCTTGCAAAATCTTATGACTGTAAGAACTTAATTATTACAGCAGATTGGGGATCCTCTACTTATAGAAAAGGCATAAGCCCTGAATATAAGCAGAATAGAAAAGAAAAGTTTGCAGAGCAGACAGAGCAAGAAAGAATTGCATTTGAAGAGTTCTTTGAAGAGTTTGAAGCATCCCTAGAGGTACTAGAAGAAGCGGGGTACCCCATACTTCGATATAAGGGAGTAGAGGCAGACGATATTGCTGCCCACTTGGTAAAGGAAAGAAACAAGTATGGATTAGAATATATCTGGCTTGTTTCTAGTGATAGAGACTGGGACTTACTTATTCAAGATAATGTTGCCCGATTTTCATATGTAACGAGGAAGGAAGTTACGCTTGATAATTGGTCAGATCATTATGAATGCACTCCCGAAGAGTATATCTCTTTAAAATGTCTAACAGGAGATAAAGGAGATAATGTTCCCGGGATCCCTGGCATTGGACCGAAGAGGGCAGTACAGTTAATTAAACAGTATGGAGATGCAATGAATATTTATGATGCTACTCCGATACCTAGCAGTTATAAGTTTATTCATGCGTTAAATCAAAACGCAGACCAGATTTTACAGAATTATGAACTTATGGATTTAATAACTTATTGCGATGACGCAATTGGAGCTGATAATATATCAGATATTGAAAGGAGATTATCAAGTGTCGTTTAATGTTACAGTAGATTATCGACGAGATCGTTATCTATCGGAGTTTAGTAAAAAGACTCTACAAGATAGATATTTGATTGATGGAGAATTGTCTCCTCAGGATGCCTTTTCAAGAGCAGCAAAAGCTTTTGCAAATGATGAGGCACACGCACAAAGACTATATGACTATGCTAGTAAACTTTGGTTTATGTTTAGTACTCCAGTACTCTCTAATGGAGGAACTACTCGTGGCCTACCAATTAGCTGTTTTCTTAACTATGTAGATGATAGTCGAGAAGGTCTTACTAGTCATTACACAGAGAATGCTTTTCTTAGTAGTGTTGGAGGGGGCGTTGGTGGTTGTTGGAACGGGGTTCGGAGTGTAGGCTCGAAAACGAGCAATGGCTCCGAAAGTACAGGAGTTATTCCGTTTCTAAAAGTAGTGGATGCAGAGATGCTTGCGTTCTCCCAGGGTGTAACTCGCCGTGGTAGCTATGCGGCATACCTTGATATATCGCATCCAGAAGTAGAAGAGTTTCTTGATGTTCGTAAGCCTACTGGTGGAGATATTAATCGAAAATCTACAAACTTACATCATGGAGTAATTATTTCAGATGAGTTTATGGAGCTTATAGAAAGAGCAACAAGAGAAGAGGGGTTCGATGACTCCTGGGACTTAGTTGATCCGCACTCACGTAGAATTACTAAAACTGTATCCGCAAAAACACTTTGGGTAAAACTCATTCAGAATCGAGTAGAAACTGGTGAGCCTTACATTATGTTTAAAGATACTGTACAAGATGCTTTACCTCAGTGTCAGAAAGATAAAGGACTACAAGTACATCACTCTAATCTTTGTAGCGAGATTACTCTTGCTACAGACGAAGAGCGTACTGCCGTATGTTGTTTATCTAGTGTAAATTTAGAAGAGTTTGATGAGTGGCAACATGACCCACATTTTATTCCTGATTTAGTAGCAATGCTGGATAATGTGCTTACTTATTTTATTGACAATGCTCCGCGTGAGCTGTGGAGAGCCGCTTATAGTGCAATGCAAGAACGAAGTATAGGTCTTGGTGCAATGGGCTTTCACGCATACTTACAGAGACACCATGTGCCTTTTGAAGGGGTAATGGCAAAGAGTGCAAACATGAGAATGTTTCGTCACATAAAATCGGAGGCAGAAAATGCAACTCGTAAATTGGCTGAAGAAAGGGGCGAAGCTCCTGATGCAGAAGGTTATGGAGTTCGTAATGTGCATCTGTTGGCTGTTGCTCCTAATGCTAGCTCTAGTATCATTTGTGGCAACACTAGTCCCAGCATTGAGCCTTATCGGGCTAATGCATACACTCAAAAAACTAAGTCTGGTTCCAGCCTTCAAAAGAATGAGTACTTGGAACATATTCTACAGGAATTAGGAGAAGATAATGAGGAAGTTTGGAAGACTATCGTTACACAAGGCGGCTCAATACAGCACCTTGACTTTTTGGACGATATTACAAAAGACGTCTTTAAAACCGCAGTTGAAATTGACCAAAGATGGGTTATTGATTTTGCAGCAGATAGACAAGAATATATCTGTCAAAGTCAATCCTTGAATGTCTTTTTCCCAGCGAATGTATCAAAGCAAGAGCTTCATGCTATTCACATGATGGCATGGAAAAAGAAAGTAAAAACTCTATACTATTTACGAAGTGAAGCGTATAAGAGAGCAGAGAATGTATCAGATGAAGCATTACGTCAATATATCTTTGAAAGTATTGACGAGGGCGCGTGTTTAGCGTGCGAAGGATAATAAATGACAAATTTACTTACAGAAAGAGAGTACTATAAGCCCTTTAACTATCCCTGGGCTTTTAAGCATTATAAAACTCAGCAGCACATGCACTGGCTTCCTGATGAAGTTAATCTTGCTGATGATTTAAGGGATTATAGAGATAAGCTGACTCCAGAGAATCGTCGTCTTATCAATCAGATTTTTAGATTCTTTACACAGGCTGATGTAGATGTTTGTTGTGGGTATGCAAAACATTATCTGCCAACATTTAAACAGCCTGAAGTAAGAATGATGCTATCGGCTTTTGCAGCAATGGAAGCTGTGCATCAAGAGGCTTATTCATTATTACTAGAAACTCTTGGCTTTGGGGACGATGAGTACCAAAAGTTCTTTGAGCACAAAGAAATGATGGATAAGCATGAGCATCTGTCCAACTTTGGTATGGATACTCCAATTAATATTGCAAAAACAATGGCGATTTACTCTGGATTTACAGAAGGAGTACAACTATTTAGTAGCTTTGCAATTTTGTTAAACTTTCCAAGACATAACTTGATGAAGGGTATGGGACAGATTGTTACATGGTCAGTTCGTGATGAAACATTGCACGTTGAAGGCATGTCACAACTATTCCGCACTTTTATTCATGAAAATCCAGAACTATGGAATGATGATCTAAAGTATGAGATTTATTGTGCAGCAGAGCGCACAGTAGAACTAGAAGATGCTTTTATTGACCTGTGTTTTGCAGGTGCAGAAGTACCTGATCTAACACCAGAAGAAGTAAAAGAGTATATTCGATATATTGCAGATCGCAGACTATTAGGTCTCGGTATGAAGAAAATTTTTGGAAGTGAAGACAACCCTTTACCTTGGCTAGACTATATGTTGAACGGGGTAGAGCACACTAACTTTTTTGAAAACAGAGCCACCGAATATGCACGCGCGAGCACTACGGGCAACTGGCAAGATATATTTAAATAGGAACCTATTATGGCAAACGAAAATATTAATCTCGATCTTTCTTTGGAAGAGATCAATTTAGTTCTGAATGGATTAGGAGAGCTTCCAGCAAAAGCAAGTATGGGAGTTATTCAAAAGATTCAACAGCAGGCACAACCGCAAGTTGTAGCAGAACCTGTATCTGAGGAAGTAGAAGAAACATAAAGACTAAAGGGGCTGAATAAGCCCCTTTTTATTAGGTGTAATAAACTGCGCTTCCGGTCATATAAAAGTTGGAGTTGATTGAATTTACACTCGCGTAACTTGACCCTGTTCCTGCTCCGCTCCTATATGCCAGCCACATAGAGTTGGTTGTACCCGCGCCTATTTCCCACCATAAACTTGAAACAGATTGACTCAGATGGTTAAAGTAATTTATACCTCCATATCCTCCGTTATGAGTAGTTCCTCCTATATTGTAAGGAAGTCCCATCAGCAAAAGATAATTACCGGACATGTTGCCCTTGCCGGTTAGAGTTATGCGATAAGACACATAAATAATATTGCCAACTTTTCTATATAACCCTAATTGAGAAGAATATGTTTGTGACATTGGGGTAGATTGACCATATCCCTGCAAGTACGGCGTCCACGTTCCTTCTTCGTAATCGTCTAAAGCATTAGCGGCGGCTGTATCACCGTTAAAGGTGATGCCGCCACCAGACAAAATACGCATTTTTTCTCCGGCATCGACCCTAAACTGAATGGTAGATGCTGTACCAGAGTTGGCTTCGTCGGACGCAATAATTAGATCGTCGTAGCCTGTGATTCCAATAAAGTTGTTTTGGAGATTGCTTGAGTCTCCATCAAAGCGAACCTTGGCAGTGCCACCTGTCCCTATCATGCTTAAAAGCTCTGACGGGCTGGCATTGTTAATGCCCACCTTTTCTGCGGAGCTAATCGTAATCGCAGTAGACGTAGCATTATCGTCAATACCAGTTGATGTTAGATTGCCAATAGTGATTGCATTTGTAGTAGTTGCGCCCGCACCAGTTACTGCGGCGAGTGTAGGAGTA